>OLOV01000692.1_pt1 | contig 29516 bp, 31 predicted proteins | sample 1672931 | NCBI WGS metagenome assembly OLOV01 (sample SAMEA3136738, study PRJEB25190) | human gut metagenome | biome: human gut; feature: human-associated habitat; material: faeces | place: Austria | collected 2013 | reverse complement strand
ATATAAAATATTTATACTCAAACAGACTACCGGGCAAGGGTCTATTGGCAAAAATATTTTTTGACACTTAAATAGTATAATATAAAAACATGAAAAAGTCAAGCTTTAAGTGGGAAAATTGTAAAAAACAGGTAAAAATTTTTAAAGAAATTTGAAAAAAAGTATTGACAAGCAATAAACAAAAGTAGTATAATCTTAAATGTCGTAAGACAAAGCCAGTTTAAATATTTGCAGATGTGGCGGAACTGGCAGACGCACAGGACTTAAAATCCTGCGGACTAATAATCCGTGCCGGTTCGATTCCGGCCATCTGCACCATTAGAACCTCAAGTGTTTCGTAAGATGAACTTGAGGTTTTAATTTATATGTTTCATAGAACTTATTCTTATTGACAAATTTGAAACAGTTGTAGTTATTACTGCTTTTGAATAAAAACATATTTACTTATAAAGTAGCCGTTCATCCTATTTGGATGGACGGTTTTATTTTAAAATTAAATAAAATCATATCCATAATAATATAGACAAAAAAAATAAAATGATATATAATAAGATAAAAAAAGAAAGAGGTAATAAGTATGGAACCATTAACAGTAATTGGAATAATAGCTTTGTTAGTATTAATTGTAATTTTAGGAAAGTACAATGGATTGGTAAGAACAAAGAAAAAAGTTGAACAAGAAAGAGCAACAATAGATGTATACTTAACTCAAAGATTTGATTTAATACCAAATCTAGTGGAATGTGTAAAAGCATATACAAAGCATGAAAGTGAAATATTTGAAAAAATTGCAAAAATGAGAACAGAATATATGAACACAAAAGATTTAGAAAAAGGTGAAAAGCTAAATAACGAGTGCAACAGATTAGTTGCAACAATAGAAAATTATCCAGAATTAAAGGCAAGTGAACAGTTCTTATTATTACAACAAAAATTAAGTAAAATTGAAAGCCAACTTCAAGCAGCAAGAAGATTATATAATGGAGCAGTAACAACGTATAATACCAAAATATCAGTAGTACCAGACAATATTTTTGCAAAATTATTTAATTTCAAGGAGGAAAAACTATTTGAAATAGAACAACCAGAAGCAAGAAACAATGTGAAAATAGACCTATAAAACTAAACAAAGGATGTGAATAAAGTGAAATCATTTAATGAAGTATATGAACAGGTTCATAAAGAAAGCTTTCATGAATTAGAGATGTTGCGAAAGAAAAGAAATAAACAGATTTTCCTATTAATGTCAATAATAGCTTTAATAATAGGTACAGTAGTAGTATTGGCAAATGGTTATTCTAATATTGACCATTTTAAATTTGGAATGTTTGGCTACATGGCATTTTTCTTTTCTCTAATAATTATTTTAATTGTTGTAAGAAAATCAAAATACACTCCAATGTTTAAGGAAAAAGCCATAAAACCATTTATTAAAAATATGGACGAAAATTTTGAGTATAATCCTAAAGGTGGCATATCTTCAGTAGTGTATAGACAAGGAGAATTTGAACGATATGATAGGTATTATGCAGAAGATTTAATTACAGGAAAGTTGGATGGAAAATATAATTTTCAAATGTCAGAAGTACACACAGAAGAAGAAAGTACAGATTCAGATGGAAATACTAGTACATATACTTTATTCCATGGACTATTTGGACTAGTGGAATGTGCCAAGGATATTGGTACTACATTTAAAATTCGTTCAGACAAAGGAGTACTGGAAAAATTATTTAAAGGCAAAACAAAAGTAGAGATGGATTCACAAGAATTTGAAAAATATTTTGATGTTTATGGTGACAACAAAATAGTAGTAATGCAACTATTAACATCAGATGTTATGAATACAATGATGGATTTCATAAAGCAAAGTAGGATAAAATATGAAATAACAATAAAAAGTGATGAAATGTATATAAGATTTCATACTGGAAATATGTTTGAACCAAAGTTGTTTAAGAGTTCATTAGACTATAATATGCTAAAAGAGTATTATGATATAATAAAATTTGTTCTTAATGTAACAAAAGAAATTAATAAGGTAATAGAAAATATGGATATATAGAATAAACCAGGTTTTATAAGAAAGGCAAACAATGGAAAAACAATATATTTTGAAAGATGCAAAATCCTTTGAACCTATACATATATTTGAATGTGGGCAATGCTTTAGATGGAATAAACAAGAAGATGGAAGCTATACAGGGATATTTAAAAACAATGTAATTAATGTAAAAAAAGAAAATAATAATATAATATTTTCAGGAATCTGTGAAGGCGATATAAAAGAAATTTGTACAGAATATTTTGATTTGAAAACAGACTATGAGGGAATAAAAAGAAAATTATCAGGAATTGATGATTACTTGAAAAACAGCATAAATTATGGCCAAGGAATTAGAATATTAAAACAAGATTTATGGGAAACCTTAATATCATTTATAATATCAGCAAATAACAATATTCCAAGAATAAAGCTAATAATAGAAAGAATTTCAAAACAATATGGAACAAAAATAGAGTTTAGAGGAAGAACATATTATACATTTCCAACTCCTAAAATGCTTGAAAATGCAACAGTTCAAGATTTTAGAAATTTAGGACTTGGATTTAGGGATAAAAGAGTATATGAAACAGTGCAGAAAACTCTAAAAAATGAAATTGACCTAAATAAATTAGAAAAAGAAAAAAATATAGAAACTTTAAGAAATGAACTGTTAGAAATACCAGGAGTAGGCCCAAAAGTTGCAGACTGCGTTATGCTATTTGCTTTAAAAAAATTTGAAGTATTTCCAGTTGATGTATGGGTAAGGAGAGTAATAGCTGAACTATACTTTGAAAATAGCGAGCAACAACCTAAAACTATACAAAGATTCGCAAAAGAACAATATGGCAATTTAGCGGGATTAGCACAGCAATATCTTTTTTATTGGAAAAGAGATACTGCGTAAAAATACAAATTCTTATAGAAGAAAATATAGAAAAGAGGTAAAATAAAATGATACAAAATATAGAAACTTATATATTATTATTTACAATCTATGCAGTGATAGGATGGTTAATGGAGGTTAGCTTAAGTTTTATACAGCATCATAAATTCATAAACAGAGGATTTTTAATAGGTCCATATTGCCCCATATATGGTTTTGGAGGAGTAGCAATAACATTACTTCTTAGCAATTTTATGAACATAATAGATAATGTTAGTATAGTAGATAGTTTATGGATTTCTACAATAGTAATAATGTTTATTTGTGGAACTTTAGAGTATGCAACTAGCTTTGTTATGGAAAAATTATTCCACGCAAGATGGTGGGATTACCATAGATTTAAGTTCAATATTAACGGAAGAGTATGCCTAGAAACACTATTGCCATTTACAATTATAGGGCAAATTATATTAAGATATGCAAATCCAGTGTTTCTTGGATTAATTGGAAATATTCATCAACCATGGTTACATATATGCACAATAGTAATACTAGCAATTTTTGCAATAGATGTATCAGTATCATATAATATAATTCATTCATTTAAGAAAATTTCAAATGAAGCAAAAGATAATACAGAGGAAATAACTAAAAAAGTAAAAGACATTATAAGCAAAACATGGAGAGGAAGAAGACTTGTTACAGCTTTCCCAAATGTAAATATAGAAGTAATTAGAGAAAAAATAAGAAAAAAAGTTGAGGAGAGCAAAAAGAAAATAGAAAAAAGAAAAGAAGAAATAGGCAAAATAATTGAAGAAAAAACAAAGAAAAATAATAAGTAAATATAAAAAATGTGAAACAAATTTCATCTTTCTTGTAAAAACTATTGACTTTTAAATGTATGTTCAATATAATGTAATTGAACATACATTTTTTTATTTTGTTAAGGAGTTAGTTTATGAAAAAAAGTATAATAAAAATAGTGATAAGTTTAATTTTTGGAACAGCTGCGATTGTAACTGATATACAATGGCTAAAAATAGCATTATTTTTTATGAGTTATATTTCAATAGGGTATGAAGTTATTTTTGAAGCTATAGAAAACATAAAAAATAAGGAATTCTTAGGGGAAGAATTTTTAATGGTTATAGCCAGCATTGGGGCATTTACAATAGGGGAATATCCAGAAGCGATTGGTGTAATACTATTTTTCCAAGTTGGAGAAATTTTTGAAGAATACGCAGAAGACAAATCAAAAAAATCTATTGAAAGTTTAATGAATCTAAAACCAGATATAGCAAACGTTAAGGAAGGAAACAATGTTATAACAAAGAAACCAGAAGAAGTAAAAATTGGAGATATAATTGTGGTAAAACCAGGAGAAAGAGTACCATTAGATGGAACAGTTATATCAGGAGAAGCCTTAATTGATACATCTGCTTTAACAGGAGAATCTGTACCAAGAGCAGTAAGTGCAAATTCTGAAATATTAAGTGGTGTAATTAATACTAATGGTGTTTTGGAAATAAAGGTAACAAAAGAATTTAAAGAATCAACTTTAAGTAAGATACTAGATTTAGTTGAAAATGCAGGAGAAAAGAAAGCACATACAGAAAAATTTATTACAAAATTTGCCAAAGTTTACACACCAACAGTAATAATACTTGCAGTTCTTATATTTGTAATACCAACCCTTATATTAAAAATGGATTTTAACACTTGGCTATATAGAGCATTAGCATTTTTAGTTACATCTTGCCCATGTGCACTTGTAGTTTCAGTACCACTAAGCTTCTTTGGAGGAATTGGTGGAGCTTCAAGAAAGGGAATTTTGGTAAAAGGAAGCAACTACTTAGAATTGCTAGCAAATATTGATACAGTAGTTTTTGATAAAACAGGAACATTAACAAAAGGTAATTTCAAAGTACAAAATATAAATGCAATAGGTAGTAAAGATGAACTTTTAGAAACTGCGGCATATATAGAAAGCTTTTCAAATCATCCAATAGCTAAATCAATATTAGAAAGCTATGGTAAAGAGGTTGATAAACAAAAAATAACAGAATATGAAGAAATTTCAGGACATGGAGTTACCGCATTAGTAGATGGTAAAAAAGTATTCTTGGGTAATAGCAAATTAATGGAAAAAATAGGCATAAAAGTTCAAGAAGAAAAAAATGCTGCAACAGTTGTATATATAGCAATAGATGGAGAATATGCTGGAAAAATTGAAATAGCAGATGAAATAAAAGAAGATTCAAAGCTTGCAATTAATAATTTGAAGAAACAAGGAATAAAAAAGGTTGTAATGCTAACAGGAGACAGAAAACAGGTAGGAGAAGAGGTAGCAAAGAAACTAAATATAGATAATGTATTCACAGAATTATTGCCAACAGATAAAGTTGAAAAATTACAAGAATTATTAAATGGAAAAAATCAAGGTGTTGCTTTTGTTGGGGATGGATTAAATGACGCTCCAGTTCTTGCAATGGCTGATGTAGGAATTGCAATGGGTGGATATGGTACAGATGCAGCAATAGAAGCGGCAGATGTAGTAATTATGACAGATGAACCATCAAAAATATGTGAAGCAATAAAAACTGCTAGAAAAACTATCAAAATTTCAAAAGAAAATATTACATTTGCAATAGGAGTTAAGATACTTGTACTATTATTAGTATTCTTAGGAATAGCAAAAATGTGGGAGGCAGTATTTGCAGATGTTGGAGTAACTGTTTTAGCAACATTAAATGCTTTAAGAACTTTGAAAAAATAAAAGACAATTAAAACCATGAAACACAATAAAAATTAAGCTCTACTAGAAATTCTAGTAGAGCTTTAAAATTTTAATTTATAGATATTTCCTTATTTTTTAAATAGTCTAAAATGCCACTATTGGTAGTAAAAGAAAAAACAATTTTGTTTGACATAAGTTCCTGCACCTTTTTTCCAAATTTTTTATTGATTTCATTTTTGCCATATTTACCATCACCAATAATAGGAAAACCTATGTAAGCCAAATGTGCTCTAATTTGGTGAGTCCTTCCAGAATATTCTAAAACAACTTGAAGGGTAGAGGTGTTATCTTTTATGTTGCTTTCCAAAACCTTATAAGATGTAATAATTTTCTTGTAACCAGCTTTAGGAATATTAGAAATATAGACCATAGACTTTTTACTATCTTTAAACAAATATCCAACTAAGGTATCTTCTTTTTTGCTAGGAATACCATAAACTAGGCATTTATAATATTTTTTAATTTCTTTATTTTTGAACTTTTCAAGTAAAATATCTAATGCTGTTTGATTTTTAGCAAATAAAACCAGACCTCTTGTATTTCTATCTAATCTATGGCAAGGCTCAATGAAACTATATTTTTCTTTTAGAATAGAAGTTAAACTTTTATTTGAATCATTTGAAACTACTTCTATATTATATGGCTTATTTACAACTAAAATATTTTCATCTTCATACACAATGTCTAAATTGATTTTTTTGAATAGAAATTCATCTGCAATAAATACTGCAACAACATCGTTTTCAAAAACATTAACATTTTCTTTTACACGGATACCATTTATTTTAATATCTTTTTGCCTAAGAGCTTTATTAAACATATTTAAAGAAAGCTCTGGAAAAGCAGCCAAAACAAAAGTATTTAACTTCTTATTATTATATCTTTTATCAACAACTAATTCCCTCATTTTAAAATACTCCTTAAGTAGTTTTTATTTATTAGCTGAAATTAAATCTTCCATGTTATAAAAACCATTAGGTTGGTTAATTATAAATTCCGCAGCCTTAAGAGCTCCATTTGCGAAAACTGCTCTCGAAGTAACAGTATGGCTAATTTCTAAACTTTCATTATCTCCAAAAAAGAATACTGAGTGTTTTCCAACTTCTGTACCACCTCTTAAAGAATGAATACCAATCTCACTTTTATTACGAGCACCACGCTTACTATGTCTATCATATTCGTAGTACATAGAGTTATCACGAGCTTTATTTATTCCATCAGCAATCATTAGAGCTGTACCACTTGGAGCATCTACTTTTTTATTGTGATGTGTTTCAACAATTTCTATATCAGCATTATCAAGCTCTTTTGCAAGTTTTGAAACTAAAGAAATCATAAGATTTGTTTCATAAGACATATTTGCAGATTTGAATATAGGTAATTTTTTAGAATATTCATCTATTTTTTCTAGTTGGTTATCATTAAATCCAGTTGTAGCAATAACAACAGGAATATGCTTTTCTTCTGCATATTGTAGCATAGATAAAGTGGCTTCTGGGGTAGAAAAATCTATGATAACATCAGGGATTCCTTGAACAGAATGAATATCAATTTCTGCATCACATCCACCTATATAATTGAAATTTTCATTTGATTGTATTTGGTTTAAAAGAACTTGCCCCATTTTTCCGTTACAACCATTTATTAAAACATTAATCAAACTAAACTACCTCCAATCCAAAGTTTGTAAGAGCTTTTCTTAAACGTTCTTTTCCAGAAGTAGACATTTCTACTAAAGGCAATCTAGGCTCTCCAACATTATAGCCTATCATATTTAAAGCAGCTTTTACTGGAATTGGGTTAACCTCGCAAAATAGGCTATTTGTAAGCTCTAAAGTATCAAGCTGTGCTTTTGTTGCATCCATAATTTTTCCATTAAAGAAATCTTCTGTCATTTTGTGAACAACATCTGGAACTATATTTGAAAGAACAGAAATAACGCCTAATCCACCTAATGAAAGAATAGGTAAAATTTGATCATCATTTCCAGAATATATATGTAAATTATCCCTGCAAAGTGCTGCAATTTCAGCAACTTGAGATAAATTACCACTTGCTTCTTTTATGGCAACAATGTTTTCAATTTTAGAAAGTTCTAAACAAGTTGAAGGTAATATGTTCAAACCAGTTCTACTAGGGACATTGTACATTATAATAGGTAGAGAAGTAGAGTTTGCAATAGCGGTAAAATGTGCAATTAAACCAGCTTGAGTTGTTTTATTATAGTATGGTGTAACAACTAAAACAGCGTCAACACCAACAGATTCAGCAAAAATGGTCATTTCAATAGCAGATTTAGTACAATTAGCACCAGTTCCTGCTATAACTGGAATACGTTTATCTACTATTCTTGTAACAAATTGAATAGCAGCTTTCCTTTCTTCTAAAGACATAGTAGCAGATTCACCAGTTGTACCACAAACAATTATGCTATCTGCACCTTTTGCAATTTGAGTTTCAATTAGCTTTTCAAATTCAGTAAAGTTAATCCCTTCATTAGTAAATGGGGTTATAATAGCTGTCCCACAGCCTTTAAAAATAATTTTTTTCATAAAATAAAATCCTCACTTTTATTTGTTTTAAGGAAAAATAAAATATAATTATATTTTATCACCAGTATTATATGATATTTTTGTGAATAATGGAATAGCAAATTAAAAAATAACATGAAAATCTAAAAATAGTGAAAATAAATAATGTTGATATTTTAGCATAAATATGTTATTATATTAAAACTAATGGAGGTAAAAATGAAAAGAACTAAATTAGATGATAGGATTTTGCCAACATATACAAGGGGAGAGGAGATATTCAATATGGTTTCACATATTGTAGGAGCACCTCTTGGGATAGTTGCAATAGTGCTGGGGGTTATTTTTTCAGCAATAAATAAAAGTGGTTATGGTATAGCTTCAAGCATTGTTTATGGAATTACTTTAATCTTATTATATACAATGTCTAGTATTTATCATGGCTTAAATCCAAAACTTAAGGCAAAAAAAGTATTTCAAATAATAGACCATTGTTCAATATTCCTATTAATTGCAGGTACATATACACCATTTTGCTTATGCACTTTAAGAGAATATAACCCATGTACTGGTTGGGTAATATTTGGAGTAGTGTGGGGATTAGCTATTGTTGGAATAGCACTTAATTCAATAGATTTGAAAAAGTACAAAATATTTTCAATGATATGTTATTTAATTATGGGCTGGTGCATAATAGTAAAAATAAATGTTATAATGGAAGAACTAGGAATGAGTGGATTTTTGCTATTGCTATCAGGAGGAGTAATTTACACAGTTGGAGCAATTTTTTATGGTTTAGGAAAAAAACATAAATGGATGCATTCAATTTTCCATTTGGCTTGTGTTATAGGAAGCTTACTACATTTAATTTGTATTTTACTATACGTAATTTAAAAAGAGTCGCACAAATAGCATTTGTGCGACTTTGGCTTATTCATACAATGGATGTTTTTCACATAATTTTTTTACTCTTTGTTTTATTTCTTCTGTATTTTTATTTTCTACTACCATATTTATAAGTTGGGCAATTTCCCTCATGTCGTCTTCCTTAAATCCACGGGTAGTAACAGCAGGAGTTCCAATTCTTATACCACTTGTTATGCTAGGTTTTTCTGTATCAAAAGGAACAGCATTTTTATTTACTGTAATACCAACATCATCAAGTTTTGTTTCTAATTCTTTACCTGTGATATGCTTATTACGTAAATCAATTAGTATCAAGTGATTATCTGTACCGCCAGAAACTAAATTAAAGTTTAATTTTAACAATTCTTCTGCTAAAACAGCTGAATTTTTAATTATTTGTTCTTGATATGTTTTAAAATCTGGTTTTAAAGCTTCTTTAAAACATACGGCTTTTGCAGCTATAACATGCATTAGTGGACCACCTTGAGTTCCAGGAAATATTGCTTTATCAATTGCTTGTGCATATTTTTCTTTGCATAGAATTAAGCCACCTCTAGGGCCTCTTAAAGTTTTATGTGTTGTGCTAGTAACAACATCTGCATATTCTACTGGGTTTGGATGTAGACCAGCAGCAACTAGACCAGCAATATGAGCCATATCTACCATAAAATAGCTTCCAACTTTATCTGCAATTTCTCTAAAACGCTTAAAATCTATAATTCTAGGATATGCACTTGCTCCAGCTAAAATTAGTTTTGGTTTGTGCTCTAATGCTAAACGTTCGACTTCATCATAATCAATTCTTCCATTTTTTTCATTTAATCCATAAGGAATAAAGTTATACAATTTTCCAGAGGCATTTACTTTACTTCCATGAGTTAAATGACCACCATGTGATAAATTCATACCTAAAACAGTATCACCAGGTTGAAGAAGAGCTGCATAAACAGCCATATTGGCTTGTGCACCAGAGTGTGGTTGAACATTTGCGTGTTCTGCACCAAAAATTTCTTTTACTCTATCTCTTGCTAAATCTTCTACAATGTCAACGTATTCACAACCACCATAGTATCTGTGGGCAGGATACCCCTCAGCATATTTGTTTGTTAAATAGCTTCCCATAGCTTCCATAACGCTTGGGCTTACAAAATTCTCAGAAGCGATTAACTCAATTTTATTTCTTTGTCTGTTAAGTTCTTTCATTATTGCATCATAAACTTGAATATCTTCTGCTTTTAAATTTTCCAAACTGGGCATATATATTGACCTCCTTTTATTTTATTTAGTGTATATTATATAAAAAGAAGAATAAAAAGTAAATAAGTTTATGATAAAAAGTTTATCTTAATGAAATAGTAGAAGATGAAAATATTACTATTATATTACAAATTACTGGATTAAAGCTATCACCAAACAACAAAGCAACTGTGTCGAAAAATGTAGAAATTTGATGAACGATTTTTGTTGCAATATGATATTGGGTATGATATATTATTTACATATTAATCTTGACCTATATTTCTAAAAAGGTCAAAAAATGGATTTCAGTTTTATTCTTAAAATTCTAAAGATATTAAATCTAAATAAATCCAAAACAAGATTAAAATTAAAAATTTGTAAATGGGTTTAGTCCATAATAAGCCCGTTTTAAAAGGAGGAGTATTGTATGGAACAAAACCAAAATTTACAAGAACAGGGGAAATTGTTGTTGCCCAAATTAGATGTGGTATTTCACGCATTGTTTCGTGAAGAGAATAAAGATTTACTAGGAGCTTTAACATCAGACATATTAAGAGAGGAAGTAAAGATTAAAACAACTGATAAAAATAGATATGTGGATATAGAAGAAGCAGAGGATAAGTTAGGAGTAATGGATTTGAGAGCAGAACTGGAGAATGGAGCACATTGTATAATAGAGATACAATTAAAACATTGTGAAAGTGAGCCAGAGAGAATACTGTTTTACTGGGCGGATGCATATTCAAGACAAATAAAGAGGGGGGATAGATTTGGAAAGTTAGAGAAGACAATAAGTATAGCAATATTAGACCATGAATTAGAAGAATTAAAAGGAATAGAGGAAATAGGAGTAAAATGGCAAATAAGAGATGAATTAACAGGGAAAAGAATATTGACAGATAGACTAGAATTAATTATAATAGAATTACCAAAGGCAAGAAGGAAATATAGAGAAGAGCCAGATAATGCAATATGTCAATGGATGATGTTTATGGATAATCCAAATGAAAGTGAGGTAATTCAAATTATGAAAGAGAATAAAAATATAAAGAAAGCCATAGAAGAACTAGAGCAAGTAAGTGGAAATGAAAAGTTAAGGAGAATAGCAGAGCTAAAGGAAAAGTACATAAGAGATGAACAAGCCTCAATAGAATATGCACAAAATGTTGGATATAAGGATGGATATAAAAATGGAGAAGAAGAAGGAATAAGAAAGGGAGAAGAAAGAGGAATAAAAAAGGGCGTGAAAGAAGGAATGAAAGAGGGTATCAAAGAAGGCATCAAAGAAGGCGAAAATAAAAAGAGCAGGGAAATAGCACAAATACTTTTAAAGAAACAAATGTCTATTGAAGATATAAAAGAAATAACAGGTTTAAACAAAGACGAAATCGAAAAAATAAGACAGGACCATTAAGAGTTTTTTGATAAAAAAGGTTGACAACATTATGTTAATTATGGTATTATATATGCATTATATGCTTTTTGCATATAAAATACATTTAAAGGAAGTATCCTAATGAAAAAATTGAATGTTTCCAAGGCAGAACAAAACGCAACTGGTATTTGCATGAACTTGAAGGACGCAATTTCTACAAAGAAGGCAAAAAAGGATGAAAGATTGCGGAAATTGTTGAGCGATGTATTGCCGTATGATAAATCCATAATTGCAATTAACGATGCAATTGACGATTTCATCAAAGGGGATAGATTGTTCGATGATTATGGATTCTTGTATTATAATGACAAGATAGTGTACGCTATGGATGCTAAGGCAATCGAAGAGGCCAAAGACATGGGGTACAGGATAGAGCAAACTGAAACTGGAATGAAGATTTATTTCAAGTAAAGTGATACTTTAATCCCAAGAAGATTAATTCTTCTTGGGATTTTCTTTTTTTCGAGCTCACAATAAAAAGTTCTTGACTATTTTCGACTTTTGATATATTATATTAAAATCGAAGATAGAGAGGTTTTACAATGTATTTAAAGAGATTAGAAATGCAAGGATTCAAATCATTTGCGGATAAAACAGTATTAGAATTTATGCCAGGTATTACAACCGTTATAGGACCTAATGGTTCTGGTAAAAGTAATATATCAGATAGTATTAGGTGGGTTTTAGGTGAACAAAGTATGAAGTCCTTGAGAGGAAATAAGTCTGAGGATATTATTTTTGCAGGAACTCAAAATAGAAAATCTTTAGGATTTGCAGAAGCTTCAATAGTTATTGATAATACTGATGGTAAGCTTCCAATAGAGTTTGCAGAGGTAGTTGTAACTAGAAGAATTTTTAGAAATGGTGAAAGTGGATATTTTATAAACAAAGCACCTTGTAGGTTAAAAGATATTCAAGAACTATTTATGGATACTGGAATAGGAAAAGATGGATATTCAATAATAGGTCAAGGTAAAATAGATGATATTTTAAGCAACAAATCTGAAGATAGACGTAATATATTTGAAGAGGCAGCAGGAATTGTAAAGTATAGGGCAAGAAAAACAGAATCAGAGAAAAAGTTGGAACAAACAAAATTGAATCTTCTAAGAATAAACGACATATTAGCAGAAATAGAAGCAAATATTGGACCACTTAAAAATCAAGCAGAAAAAGCTAAAAAATATTTAAGCTTAAGAGAAGAGTTAAAATCTATAGAAATAGGATTATTTATATATAATATAGATACATATAAGGTAAAAATAGAAGAGTTAGTAAAAGATATAGATATAATAAATTCACAAAAAGAAGATGAAGAAAGCAGACTTTCTGTACTGCAAAACTTAAAGGAAAATTTAAAAACTGAGTTAGAAGAAATTATATCAAAAATAGAAGAAACTCAAAATTTAGGCTTTGAAAGTGAAAAGAAAATTGAGCAAATTAACTCTGATATAAATGTTCAAAAAACAAAAATTGAAAACAACAATCAAAATAGCGATACATATTTAAAAGAAATTGAAGAACTAAAAAAACGTAATGCTGAAATTTTAGAGGAAAAAGAAAATAGAATTAATAAAAAAGATAACTTATTGGCAAATAGAGAAAAATTTGTATTAGAATTAGAAGAAAAAGAGAATAAACTACAAGAACTTACAAGTAAGCTATCTAAAGAAGAAGTTGAAATAGAAGAAAAGAAAAAACAAGTAGAAAAAAATACAGAAGCAAAATATGAAAATAGAGAAGCAATAAATACTCTTGAAGTAAACAATGAAAACTTAAACAAACGCTCAAAAACAGTTAAAAATGAAATTCAAGAAACAATATCTAAATTAGATGAAAAAAGAATGTTAAAATCTGATTTGTTAAAAACCTTTAACGAAAAAGAAAGTAAAAGAAATGAGTGCCAAAAAAGACTAGAAGATATTAAAGTAAAACGTGAAGAAGCAAATGCAAAAATAACTGAATTTGATAATAAAATAAACAATTTAACACAAGAATATAGAATAAAAGATTCTAAGCAAAAATTCTTGCAAGAAATGGAAAAGGAAAAGGAAGGTTATTCAAGAGCAGTAAAATCAGTACTTACACAATGTGAGGTAGATAGAAACTTAAATAAAGGGGTAAGAGGAGTTTTAGCAAGCTTAATAACTGTTCCAGAAGAATATCAATTAGCAGTTGAAACTGTACTTGGGCAAACACTTCAAAACATAGTAACAGAGACGGAAGAAGATGCAAAAAAATTAATAGAATATTTAAGAAAAAATAATTTAGGAAGAGCATCATTTTTACCAATAACCTCAGTAAAAGGAAAAAATCTTGATAAACTTATAACAAATGGAACACAAGGAGTAATTGGAGTAGCCTCAAAATTAATAAAAACAGATAAAAAATATGAAGAAATTATCTCAAATTTACTTGGAAAAACAGTAATAGTAAATGATATGGATACAGCAATAGTAATAGCAAAGCAGAACAAATATAGCTTTAGAATAGTTACATTAAAGGGAGATATAATAAATCCAAGTGGAGCAATTTCAGGTGGTTCAACAACACAAAAAACAAACAGCATTATAGGAAGAACAGCACAAATAAAACAATTAGAAAAAGAAATAGAAAAGATACAAAAAGAAATAGAAAAAATAACCAAAGAAAAAGAAGATTATGAAAATTCAATAGAAAGTTTATTAGAAGAAATAACAAGTATAGAAGCATCTTCAAGAGAAACCGAAATTGAATATGCAACAGAAGAACAAAGATTAGAGTCAATAGAAGAAACAATTTCAAGCTTAGAAACAAAGCTTGATAAGCTAAAAACAGAAACTAATGAAATAGTAGAATCAATAGATAAAAACAAAGAAGAAAAAGCAGTAATAGAGCAAAAAAATCTAGAATTAGAACAAGAAATTACAATTTTAAATACTGCAATTCAAAATTTTGCAGAGAAAAACAAGGGAAATCAAAAATATATAGATGACTTAAATTTTGATATAACAAATTTAAAAATATCAGTAAGCTCATTTGATGAAAGCAGCAACTCATTAGAGGAAATCTTATCAAGAATTGAAAATGAATTGCAAACAAATATGAGCAAAATTGAAAATAAAAAGCAGCAAAGCAAAAATCTAAAAGTTGAAAACGAAGAATTAACTAAAACAATAGAGGAGCTAAAACAAAATATTGAACAAATAAAAATAGAGGTTAGTACAAGCTCTGAAACTGCCCAGAAATTAAAACAAGAAAAATCAAACAAAAACATGGCAATAACCAAAGTAGAAACTGAAATTGAGGAAAAATATAAGATAATTGAAGAAATTAAAAATCAGGCAAATAAACTTGAAGTGAAAAAATCAAAATTAGATGTTGAACTTGAACAAATAATAAATAAAATGTGGGAAGACTATGAAATAACTCCAAACACAGCAGGAGAATTTAAAAAGCCAAATAATGTTGCAGAAACAACAAAGGAAGTAAAACATTTAAGAGATGAAATCAAAAATTTAGGAAGCATAAATATAGATTCTATTGAAGAATACAAACAAACAAAAGAAAGATATGACTATATGTGCGAGCAACGCCTAGATTTAGAAAATGCTAGTAGTAAATTGAAAAAAGTAATACAAGATATGACAAAAATAATGAAAGAACAATTTGAAAAGCAATTCAATATAATAAACAAAAACTTTGGAGAGGTATTTAAAGAACTATTTGGAGGAGGCAAGGCAGAACTAAAATTAACAGATGAAACAGATATATTAAATTGTGGAATAGAAATAGAAGTACAACCACCAGGAAAAAAACTTCAAAACATGATGCTACTATCAGGTGGGGAAAGAGCATTTACTGCAATAGCATTGCTATTTTCAATATTAAGAATAAATCCAGCACCATTCTGTGTATTAGATGAAATAGAAGCTGCACTAGATGATGTAAATGTATACAAGTTTGCAGATTATTTGAAAAAATTTACAGGAGAAACACAATTTTTAGTAATAACACATAGAAAAGGAACAATGGAAGCAGCAGATACTGTATATGGAATAACAATGGAGGAAAGCGGAATAAGTAAATTACTTTCAATGAAATTAGAGAAAAAATAACGTTTTTGGGGCTATCCCCAAAAACGTTATTCAAATTACAAACTCCATATAAATAGGATAATGGTCAGAAACTTGAGTAGGAATCGTTTCAAATTTAGTAAGCTTTAAATTATTAGAATAAAAGCAAGAATCAATACAGCCAACTCCATCTTTAGAAAACCAAGTTGATTCAGTATTTTCTAAATGATGAAACTTTTTCTTTAAAATTTCATATTCCTCAAAAGAATCCTTTTGCTCATAAGTATATCTATGTGTTCCAATTTTTTTAACACCAACATTAAAATCTCCTGCAATAATAATGCCTTCAGACTTATTTATATTAGAAGTTATACGCAATAGAGCTTTGCTAGACAAAACACGTTCTTCTTCAAAAACGGAAAGATGTAGGGAAAACAAATTAAGCTTAATAGTTCCAACACCAACTTTAATACATAAAAATCCACGTTGCTCATGTTCAGGAGAGGTGGTTGGAGACAAATAATTTGCAGAATATTCAATAGGAAAACGAGATAAAAGTCCATCACCATAAAACCCGTTTTTGTATTTAATATTAGTTCCCATAGCTCTGTAAGGTAAACCAGTATATTTACTAAAAGTATAGATTTGATTTTTATTATATGCACGCTTAGTATATACATCAATTTCTTGTAGAAAAATAATATCAGGCTTATACTTTTTTAGTAACATTGCCTGTCTACGTACATCAATTCTACCATCAAGCCCTTCACCGATGGCACATATTAAAGGAAATTGCTTTTAATATCATAAAACCTCCACTTTCTACTATTCATTATATCAAAAATAATAAAAAAAACAACCCAAAAACAAAAAAATAGTAAGATAAAAAAATTTACAAAAAAACAATAAAAATTAAAACTTTTGTTTGACAAATTTTTAAATTTATGATAATATATTTGCAAATATTTTTAAAGGGAGTGATTGCAGATGAGAAGAAAAGATCCAAATGAATTAAATAAAAGAGAAAAAGCAATATTAAAATACATAGAAAAGTCTATCAAAGAAAATGGATACCCACCATCAGTTAGGGAAATAGGAAAAGCAGTAGGGTTAAGTTCAACAGCTACAGTACATACATATATAACAGGATTACAGAAAAAAGGATATATTAAAAAAGAAGACCAAAAAGGAAGAACACTAAAACTATTAAAAGGTGGATTAGAAGGACAAGAAAAATTCGAAGAAAAACCAGCATATAGTGGAAAAGAACTTGTAGATGTTCCAGTTATAGGAAAAATAACAGCAGGAGCACCAATTTTAGCAGTAGAAAACATAACAGATACATTCCCAATTCCAATAGATTTTATAGGTAATAGCGAAAGCTTTATGCTTACAGTAAGAGGCGAAAGTATGATAGAAGCAGGAATATTAGATGGAGATTATATACTAGTTAAAAAACAAGATATAGCAATGAATGGAGAAATAGTTGTTGCATTAATAGGAGATGAAGCAACAGTAAAAACATTCTATAAAGAAAAAGACCACATACGTTTACAACCAGAAAATCATACAATGGATCCAATAATAGTTCCAGACTGCAAAATTCTAGGCAAAGTTGCTGGTGTATTTAGAAAATTATAAGATATATTTAGTTCCACTTTTTGCATATAATAAATAAAAAAACAAATACTACTAAAAAGAGGTGTTTGTATGCAAAAAGATAAAAAAGAACACAAAAAAGAAGATACAACAAAATATGGAGAATTTGTATGCTCCACATATCATTGGCTTCCAATAGAAAAACAAAAAGAGCAAGTAGAAAAAATAGAACAAGCAACAAGAAACAAAAAAGATAATTAATCATTTCGAAAAATCATATAAAAAAATTCAAAAAAATAGTAATAATAATTACCTACCCCTAATATACATTAATTAAAGTTTAGTACAAACGTTTAAGTTATGGGAGGTAATTATTTTTATGGAGAATATAGGAGTATATGAGGACATTAGGGCAAGGACAGATGGGGATATATATGTTGGAGTAGTAGGACCAGTAAGAACAGGAAAATCTACATTTATAAAAAATTTCATGGATTTATTAGTTATTCCAAACATAGAAAACAGCTATAAAAGAGAAAGAGCAAGAGATGAACTTCCACAGAGTGCTGCGGGAAGAACAATAATGACCACAGAACCCAAATTTGTGCCTAATGAAGCTATTGAAATAACAATAGGAGACAACTTAAATTTAAAAACAAGATTGGTTGACTGTGTAGGTTATTTAGTAAACAATGCTATTGGGTATATGGAAGAAGATGTACCGAGAATGGTAAAAACTCCATGGTCAGATGAAGAAATTCCATTTGAAGAAGCGGCAGAAATAGGCACAAGAAAAGTTATTACAGAACACTCAACAATAGGAATATTAGTAACTACAGATGGAAGCATAACAGAAATTCCAAGAGAAGATTATGTAGAGGCAGAATCAAGAGTTGTAAGTGAGCTAAAGGCATTAAACAAACCATTTGTAATTGTACTTAACACAAATAATCCTCATAGTGATGAAACACAAAATTTAGCAAAAGAGTTAGAAGAAAAATACAACGTTTCAGTAATACCAACAGATTGCACAAATTTAAGTACAGATGATATAAATAACATTTTTGGAAGAATATTATATGAGTTCCCAGTAGAAAGAATAAATATTAACTTCCCAGGATGGATAGATGGCTTAAATTATGAACATGAATTAAAACAAGAATTATTTAAAGAAATAAAAGATGCATTTAAAGATATAACAACTATAAAAACAATAAATACTGGTATATCAAGAATAAAGCAAACAGAAATTATTGTAAAAACAACAATAGATAAGATAGATTTAGGCACAGGCTCAGTTTCAATAGAAATAACATTAAACAATAATTTATTCTATAAAATACTTACTGAAATTACAGGAATAGAAATAAAAAATGAAGCAGATTTATTTACTACTATGGAAAACTTAGCAAATGTAAAAAAAGAATATGATAAAGTATCAATGGCATTGCAAGAAGTAAGACAAAAGGGATATGGAATAGTGATGCCAAGTATGGAAGAATTAATCCTTGATGAACCTGAAATAGTAAAACAAGGCTCAAGATTTGGAGTAAAACTAAAAGCTCGTGCACCATCAATACATCTAATTAGAGCAGACATAGAAACAGAGGTATCACCAATAGTAGGAAGCGAAAAACAATCAGAAGAACTAGTAAATTACTTACTATCTGAATTTGAAAATGATCCAAAGAAAATTTGGGAATCAAATATATTTGGAAAGAATTTACATGAATTAGTTAATGAAGGACTACAAAACAAACTATACAGAATGCCAGAAGAGGCACAAGGAAAACTACAAGAAACCCTAGAAAGAATAGTAAATGAAGGCAGCGGCGGACTAATTTGTATAATACTATAAATTTTAAAAATCAGCTCAAAATTAAAAAGAGCTGATTTTTATTATAAAAACTAATGAAAAAATAAAAAATTGTGGTATAATATATAATCATTTTATGACCAAAGGTCTTGCTTTTTAAATTAAAATATAATAAAGTAAAAAATGCAAAAGGAAAGGTGATTTATATATGAATAATGTAAAAAATACAGAAGCAATAGCAAAAATAAAAGTAATTGGTGTTGGAGGAGGAGGAAACAATGCAGTTATGAGAATGATTGCAGATGAAGTTCCAAATATTGAGACATATTTATTTAATACAGAAACTAATTGCTTAAAAACGGCTAATGCTAAAAACGTTTTACAAATTGGTAAAGAAACAACAAAGGGATTAGGAGCTGGTGCAAATGAAGTAATAGGAGAAAAAGCAGCTCTTGAAAGTAAAGAAGAAATTAAAAAAATCTTACAAAACACTGATATGTTATTCTTAACTGCTGGAATGGGAGGAGGAACTGGAACAGGTGCAGCACCAGTAGTTGCAGAAATTGCAAAATCTATGAATATTTTAACTGTTGGAATTGTTACTAAACCATTTACTTTTGAAGGTAGAAAAAGGTCACTTAGAGCAGATAGTGGAATTGCAAAGCTAAAAGAAAATGTTAATGCATTAATAGTTGTTTTGAATGATAACTTGCTAAAAGTAGTTGGAGACAAAACATCAATACAAGATGCTTTTGAACTAGCTGATAATACACTAAAACAAGGTATTCAAAGCATAACAGACTTAATTACAACTGTTGGAGATATTAATATAGACTTCGCCGATGTTCAAACAATTTTTAGTTATAAAGGAAAAGCCTACATGGGAATTGCAAAAAAGAGAAATGATGAACCACTTGAAGATACTGTTAGAAGGGCTATTGATAACCCATTAACTGAAAATAAAATAGATAATGCAAAAGGTGTAATCTTCAACATAAGAGGAGGAGAAAACCTAGGATTAATTGAAATTAATACTGCTATTCAAGTAATAAATGATAAGGTTGATCCAGATGCAAACATTTTATTTGGAACAGTAATTGATGAAACATTAGGAGATGAAACAGAGGTAACTGTTATAGCAACCGGAGTTGAGTAAAATAATAAAAGATGGCAAAAGCCATCTTTTATTATGCAGAATTTTTAGATTCTTTTATGAACAAAGCTATATTTTGTAATGCTTCAAAAGCGGGAGCAATTTGAGACTCATCAATGTTCTCAAAAATTTGCTTTAAATCATCAGCAAATATTGTTCTCTTTCCAAAAAGAAGATAATCAGCAGAAGTATTTGTCTTCTCACAAATAGCTATTACTCTATCTAATGCTAAACCATTTACACCTGATTCAACAGTGCCTAAGAATTGCCCGCTAAACCCAATTAATTTAGCAAACTGCTCCTTGTTCATATTTAAGCTTTTTCTTATTTCTGTAATTCTTTTTCCAATTTCTTCTTTCATAATTTAAACCTCCATAAATAGTGTATTTCAAAATCAAATAAAAAAGTGTGGAACAAACAATGCAAAAAATGTGGAAATTAGTCGAAAAATGTGGTATATTAAATAGGTAGTTTGATTACCAAACTAAAGTTTTACTAAGGAGGTAATATTAACTATTATGAATACTGAAAAACCTATGTCTATATTATTAATTGAAGATGATGAATTTGAAGTTAAAGAATTTCTAGAATACTTAAAAACTAGAAATGATGCAGAAATAATAAAGCATACAAATTCAAGCTACGAAGGAATCAAGGACACAAAAACGTATGTCCCAGAAGGAATAATCCTTGATTTAGAATTACATAAAGGAGAAGGCTCAGGAATAAGCTTTTTAGAAGAATTGCAAAAAACTAAATTAGAATTTAGACCATTAATAGTTGTTACTACAAATGTCTCATCAAATATAGTGTATAACCATATTCATGACTTGGGAACAGATTTTATCTTTTATAAAAAACAAAGTGATTATAGCCCTGAAATGGTAATAAATTCAATGGTTTCATTAAGAGAAACCATATACCATAATCAAACTAATATAGTTAAAACTACAACAGAAACGCCAATAGAGCATGAAAACAGAATAAAAGATAAAATAAACAATGAATTAGATCTAATTGGAGTAGCAAATCATTTAAAAGGTAGAAAATACTTATTTGATGCAATTTTGTATCTATTAGAAAATGATGAAAAAAACAACGATTCAGTATTTTACTATTTATCAAACGAATTTAAAGTTGGTAATAGTAGCATAAGCAGAGCGATGCAAACAGCCATAAACTATGCATGGAGAATATCCTCAATAGATGACTTAATGACACATTATACAGCTAGAATAAATCATCAAACAGGAGTGCCAACACCAACGGAATTTATATATTACTATGCAGATAAAATTAAAAAATATTTATAGAAAACAATAAAAACTCTAACAAAAAGTTTAGAGCTTTTATTTTTTTGCATTTCATTGCATAATTTTTCCATCCCCAAACCACCTAAGAAATCAAGCTTAGGTGGTATTTTTGTATTATACAAAATGCAAATTACCAAATTCATTAAAAAAGGAGGTGGGAATTTATGTGGGAATGGATAATGGAGTTCTTCAAATATTGGGGCGGAGTATAAAAAATAAATATTATAGTCAAATCAAATATTAATATATGTGGTTTGATTTTTTTTTACAATTTATATATAATAAAATACAGAGGGATTATATGGAAATAATAGATATAGTAAATAAAGTATTAAAAGTGGATTTTATAAATATTTTGACATATTTCATATTTATAAAACTAACTGATTATGGAGATAATGACAAGCTAAAAACACTCGCAATTTTAATAATAAGCATAATAGAAGCGAGTTTGGAAGTGTTTCTTGTACAATATATTCCTGTATTACCAGTTTTAATTGTTATGTATTTAATACATGGTTTTGTAATATCAAAAATAACAAACAATAAATTTAGTTATTCTATAATTGTAACACTAGCATCATTTAGTATTACATATTTAGTATATATAATTAGTGTCGTAATAACAGGAGTAATGTTAAAAACTATGCAATTTAATTTGAAGAAAAATAATACAGTTGCATTTGTTATTATCATTGGTATTACTTGCGTACTTACATACTTAATAATGCACACAAGGAGATTAAAACATGGTGTTCAATTTTTGAAAAATAAAGAAAGAGTAACAAGTATTGGAATAATTGGATATTCTTTAATGGGAGTAACAATTATTTTGTATTCACTAATTAATAATATTTCAAGTAGGAAAAACTTGACATATTTATTTGCTGGTTTTGTCATTGAATCTATCTGCATGTTTATTTGGATTAAACAGAAAATAACCAAATACTATAAACAAAAATTAAAAGAAAAAACAATAGAAGAACTAGAAAACGAAATAAAAGAAAAGGACAAAGAAATAAAAAACATCCTAGAAGAAAATCAAAGAATTGCTACAATAAATCATAAATACAGCAATAGAATAAAAGCATTAGAAGGCTTCTCAAACAAAGTAATGTCAAAACCAGAAATAGTAGAAAACATGAAAGTAGAATTTGGAGATGAATTTTTAAATTTTGAAAAACAAGTACAAAAACTATCTAAAGAATACACTATGGAAATGGAGAAAAATATAGAAAACAAAATACCAAAAACAGGAATCTTTGGCATAGATAATATTTTAGAATACATGAACCAAGAAGCAACTAAAAGCAATATAAAATTTAATGTAAAAATAAATGGAAATGTCAACTACATGATAGAAAACATAGTAGAGCAAAGTAAGCTAGAAACAATGCTAGGTGACCACATAAAAGACGCAATAATAGCAATAAATAGTAGCAACAACACAAATAAAAATATATTGTTAATACTAGGAATAATAGATGAACACTATGAAGTTTGCATATATGATACAGGTATAGAATTTGAAATACCAACATTATTAAAACTTGGACTAGAACAAATTACTACTCATAAAGCAACAGGAGGAAGCGGAATAGGATTTATGACAACATTTGAAACACTAAAAAGTACAAAAGCAAGTTTAATAATAGAAGAAAAACATCCAATGAACAAAACAGACTACACAAAAGCAGTAAGAATAAGCTTTGATGGTAAAAACGAATATAGAATTAATACATACAGAGCAGAAGAAATAAGAAAAGAAAATAAAAATGGAAGAATAATTATAAAAAATGCATAATTTTCAAAATTCAAGCATAAAATTTATTAGCTTAAATTTTGGAGGTTAATTATGTTTTTAGTATTCAATAAAGACAAAATAATGGCATTTGTTGTAGCATGTTCAACAGTGTTTGCCCTATTTTTAATGACTTCATTTTTCGCAAAAACGCCAGAAAACACTATAGCAACAGCAGCTACTAAGAGGCAACTGCCAATATATTCAGTTCAAACAGAAGAAAAGAAAATATCCCTAACAATAAACTGTGCATGGAATGCAGAGGATGTGGATAAAATATTAGAAACATTAGATAAACATCAAGTAAAAGTAACATTTTTTATGGTAGGAGATTGGATAGAAAAGAACGAAGAAGCGGCAAGAAAAATATATCAGGCAGGCCATGAACTAGCAAATCATTCATATAACCACCCACATGTAAACAATTTAAGTTATGATAAAAATGTTGAGCAAATAAATAAGTGTTCAGACTTGATAAAAAAAATAACAGGAAAACCAAGTACATTATACAGAGGCCCTTATGGGGAGTATAATGATACAGTAATACAAGCAGCAAAGGATAATAACCATTATACAATACAGTGGTCTATTGATTCATTAGATTATAAGGCATTAACAGGAGAGCAGATGTGGGAGAGGATAGAACCAAACTTAGAAAATGGAAGTATCATACTAATGCACAATGGTACAGAAAATACAGCAAACAGCTTAGATATGATAATTACAAATATACAAAATAAAGGATACAAAATTGTGCCAGTAACAGAATTAATTTATACAGAAAATTATATAATTGACAATAACGGGAAACAACAAAAACAATAAGCTAAGTTATAAGTGCTTAGCTTATTGTTTTTTATCAGGTATGTATTCTAAAAGTTCAGAGATTTCGCAATTAAAAGCTTTACAAATGCTATCTAATTGCTTTATATCTATTCTTTTAATTTCTTCATAATACATTTTTGAAATTGTAGCAGGACGTATTTTAGTTAGGTCAGCAAGAGCTTTTTGAGTCATTTTATGCTCGCCTAATAAATTTGAAAGCTTAAATTTAATCATAAGAAAAACTCCTCTCTTAAAGTATTATATGGCAGTATTTTATCATTTATTGTCTAAAAATTACATGAAAACAAAAGAATATAACGATAAAAGTAATAAAAAGTTGCCTAACAGTAAACAAAATGATATAATAAATGTGTAAAAGAGAGGTATAAAATGATAAAAAAAATTAATAATAAAGATATGAAAATAAAAGAAGATTGGAAAAAAGAAAATAAAATATATCTAAGAGAGCTTCAAAAATTTTTGGATAAAGCAGAAAATATCGAAAATGAAGAACTAAAAAATGAGATAATTATTCAAATGCTAAAATGTGATGAACAATTAACAAAAATGGCAGAAGAGCAGTTCAAAAGTTATTATGAACAGGGGAAAAAATGTTTAAAAAGATAACAATAGGCTTAATAGCAGGCGTCATAAGCGGATTATTTGCAGCAGGAGGAGGAATGATAGTAGTTCCAGCTTTAATACATTTATTTAAACTAGAAGATAGTAAAGCAAGAGCAACATCAGTATTTGCAATACTTCCAATGGTAATAGCAAGCGGAATATTTTACTATAAAAACGACTATATAGATTGGAATTTAGGAATAAAGTGTGCAATAGGAGGAATAATAGGAGGAGTAATTGGGGCAAAACTCTTAAAAAAAATGTCAACAAAAGTTTTAAGAATTTTATTTATAATATTTTTGACATATACATCAATAAAAATGATAATTGCGTGAAAGGATTAATATGTGGGAAATTGTAACTGGATTAATTTCAGGAACTGTAAGTGGAACAGGAATGGGAGGAGGAACAATACTAATACTTGTTCTCTCTATTTTTTTAGCCGTAGAACAACACGTAGCTCAAGCAACAAATTTGGTGTTTTTTGTGCCAACATCAATATCTGCAATAATAGTTTCAATTAAATCCAAATTAATAGAATGGAAAATAGGAATAACATTAGCAATAAGTGGTGTGGTAGGAGCCATAATAGGAGCAAATATATCATCAAAAATGAATGTAAAAGTTTTAAAAAGATGCTTTGGAATTTTCCTTGCCATTATTGCAATATATGAAATATATTCAATTATAAAGGAGTATAAAAAAACAAAAAAGTCCAAATAATAAAAAAGAATGGAGGTAATGATATATGAAATTTGTAAAAGGTATTATAATAGGGTCAGCAGTTACAGCCGCAGCCTATGCAATGTATGCAGAAGGAATGTTCAATAGCAAAAGAATGACAAAACAAGCAAGAAAATGGGCTCATAAAATTGGAATAAATTGCTAAAAATTAGCACGTACGTATTGAAAAAAGTATATTAATGTAGTATACTAACTATGCAAAAATAACAAGTAATTATGGAGAATGTTTCATAATTACTTATTATTTGAAAAAACAAGGTAAAAAAATGAATTAAGGAAATGATACAATGGAAAAAGAAGCAAAAATACCAAAAACAAAAAGAATTATACTGTCAATATGCTTAATATTATCAACGATAATAATAACATTTTTAATATGTGAGGTAGTAACAATGAGAAAAGAATATTATATAGGAGAAAAAAACTTAAAAATACCAATTTTTGTATATCATGAAATAGTTGAAAATAGTAGCCAAGTTGAAGACCCATCTATGCAAACTCCAGTAGATGTATTTGAAAAGCAGATAAAAACACTAAAGAAAATAGGCTATACACCCATAAGCTATGAAGATTTAGTTCAATATAAAGAAGGTAAGAAAAAACTTCCAAAAAGGAGTTATTTAATTACATTTGATGATGGATACATAGGAATATATAATTATGCCTTTCAAATTGCAAAAAAATATAATATACCAATGACATCTTTTGCAATAGACGATTGTGTTGGAGCACCAGGATATTATAATTGGGAGCAAGCAAAGGAAATGCATGATAGTGGGCTAATGGCAATATATTCACACGGATTAACTCATGCACAATATAATCTAGTTGAACCAAAAGATTTTACAGACCAAATAAATACAGCATATAAAAACTTAAATACAAAATTGCAAGATGAAAATATGTTAAAAGTATTTACATATCCTTATGGATTATATTCAGAAGAAGAATTGCAAGAATTAGAAAAATATAATTATGTACAAAATCTAACAGATGGAAAAATTAATAGAAGCAATAAATTAGATTTAAGTAGATTACATAGAATTTATCCACTAAATGATTCAGCTTGGAAAATAGTATTAAAAATTGAATACAAAAGTTTAAAATATAGGAATTAAGAAAAAGTGCGAAAGTTTTTAAAAATTTTCGCACTTTGCATTTTTTAAAACTTAATAAACTTGTAAACTGCTTCAGCAAACCCACCTTTTTCAACTGGTTTAGTAGTAGTATAATTTGCAACTTGCTTAAGCTCATCATAAGCATTTGCAACAGCAACACCGATACCGGCATTTTTTACCATATCAAAATCATTTAAGTTATCACCTATTGTAAGCATTTCATTAGGCTTAATGTTTAAATAATTGCCTAAAATTTCCAAAGCAGTATTTTTATTAACATTTTTAGGTGTAATATCTAAATATTCGTATTCTTTATTTATAACAAAATCTTTATAAGCACCAAACTTTTTAGTGGTTGAAACAGATACATTTAAAATATCTAAAATTTCATCTTTTACAGCCTGAGTAGAAGAGGTGCTTGAAATTACTAGTTTACATACTTGAACATCATTGGAAGATATATAATTTCTTATATTATCTACTATTTTAAATTCCATAGCAGGTTCAACCTTTGTGGCAGTTTGCAATTTGTAATTTCGCAAATCCAAATAAAGCAATTCTTCTGTAATAACATTCTTTTCAGTATATACATGAACATGTAAATTATTCTTTTTTGCAATATCAATACATGCCAAAACATCACTTTTGGTTAACAAATTCTTATATATTTCCTTACCAGTTTTTAAATCAATAATTTGATTTCCATTACCAAAAATTCCATAAGAAGCATTAAATTTTGAACATATATTTTTAGTAATAGGATAAGTTTTCCCTGTACATATTACAAAATTCATTTTATGGTTATTTAAATCTTTAATTGCATTGAAGTTATTTTCATAAATATAATTATTTTTGTCAACAATAGTTCCATCTAAATCACTGGCAACTAATTTAATCATAATAATTACCCCCAACGTAATAATTATACCATAAAAAAGAAAAAAAGTAAATATTACAAAAATGTTACAAAAATATTTCATTTTTAAAACATTTGTTAAAAGTATTGACAATTTATGAAAAATTTTATAATATACTGTTATATATTACCAGGAATTATATGGGAGGATAAAAAAATGGCAGTAGCGATTGTTAATAAATTTTTAGATGCTCTAGGATTATCAAACGATAACGAACAAGAAACAGAAAATGAGGATATATATAATATTGAAGAAGAAAAAGATACAGAGGAAGTTGAAGAAAGGGGAATATTTGGCAGCAAAAAAGGCAAAATAACAAGTATGCCACAAATACAAGCAGTAAAAATGGTTATAACACAACCAACTTCTTTTGACCAATCAGAAGAAATTTGCAACTATTTAAAAGAAAAAAAATCAATAATTGTAAATTTAGAATATGTAAATAAAGATGTAGCAAGAAGAATAATTGATTTTTTAAGCGGAGCAGTACATGCTCTAAATGGCCATATTCAAAAAGTATCAAATTCAATATTCTTAATAGCACCAGTAAATTATGATATAGAAAGTGATTTAGCTAGAGAAGAATTGAAAAATAAATTATCAGTATCTTGGTTAAAATAGTAAAGTAGGGGGCAAAAAGTATGATAACACCATTAGATATAGAAAATAAAAAATTTACAAAACAAATGGTAAATGGATATAATGTTGATGAAGTAGATGAATTTTTAGACGAAATAACAACAGATTATGAAAAATTATATAAAGAAAATAAAGAATTAAAAGAAAATGCAGAAGCATTACACAATGATGTTGGACAATACAAAAATATAGAATCAAGTATTCAAAATACACTTATAATAGCACAAAAAACAGCAGACGAAATACAAAATGTTGCAAAACAAAAAGCAGAACAAATAGTAAAAGACGCTGAATATCAATCAAAATCAAAACTAGATGAGCTAAACACACAAATTATGATTAAAGAAAAAGAAATTGATGAATTAAAAAAACAATTTAGTGTATACAAAGCAAAAATGGAATCATTGCTTATATCTCAATTAGAACTAATAAAAGATATGGCAGAAGACGAAGAATAAAATAATAAACGTTATGCAGACTTAAGAGTCTGCATATTTTTTTATCCTTTTAAATATAAATTATAAAAGAGAAAAAAGAAAGGAAGAATATAATATGAAAAATAAAAAAGTTTTAATTATTATTTTTTTAATAATTTTAGCAATTTTAATAATATTTTTTATAAAAACAAATTATAAATTTTCAAAAAAAGGAAATAATATAATTAACAAATCAGCTGATGAATTAAATGAATATATTTTAAGTATAGAATCTTACAAGGCAACGGCAAACATAATAGTAAAAAGCAATAAAAATGAAAATAAGTACGCAATAAAACAGGAATATAACAAAGACAATAATACATTTAAACAGGAAGTGCTAGAGCCACAAGATATTGCAGGCACACAGTTTGTATATGATGGAACAACTTTAAAAGTAGAAAATACAAAATTGAATTTAAGCAAAATATATAATAATTATAAATATATAGAAAGCAATCAACTAAGTTTAACATCATTTATAGAAAACTATAAGCAAGACGAACAAGCAAAATGCATAGAAGAAAACGGAATGGTAATATTTGAAACAAATTTAATTGAAAACAATAGATATTCTCAAAAAGAAAGGCTATATATT
>OLOV01000688.1_pt1 | contig 29552 bp, 24 predicted proteins | sample 1672931 | NCBI WGS metagenome assembly OLOV01 (sample SAMEA3136738, study PRJEB25190) | human gut metagenome | biome: human gut; feature: human-associated habitat; material: faeces | place: Austria | collected 2013 | reverse complement strand
GCCCTCTCAGTCACCTGCGGTGACAGCTCTCCCAAAGGGAGAGCCAAGGGTCTGCGCTCCGTTACATAGACGCATACCATGGCGGGGCGATGCACCCCAAGGGTACTTGTTCCGCTTCGCTCCTCGGAATGACACCGCAGCGCGGTGGGAGAGACGGGTCAATAGGGGCGGACGGCGGCCTGGAAGGCCTCCCGGTCGCGGGCGTAGGACAGAGCGGTGTCAAAGGACACGGTGCGGTCCTCCACCAGGCGGCGGAGGGACTGGTCCATGGTGACGCTGCCGCTGCGGCCGTCCATGGTGATGAAGCTGTCGATCTGAGGGGTCTTGGCCTCCCGGATCAGGTTGCGGATGGCGTCCGTGACCACCATGATCTCGCAGGCGGCGATGCGCCCGGAGCTGGCCCGTTTGGGCAGGAGCTGCTGGGACAAAACGGCCCGGAGGGTGGTGGACAGCTGGAGGCGTATCTGCGCTTGCTGCCCGTCGGGGAACACGTTGACCATGCGGTCAACGGCATCGGCGGCGGAGTTGGTGTGCAGCGTGGCAAAGACCAGATGGCCGGTCTCGGCGGCGGTGAGCGCCGTCTCGATGGTGTTCAGATCCCGCATCTCGCCGATGAGGATCACGTCCGGGTCTTCCCGGAGGATGGCCCGGAGACCGTCGGCATAGGAGCGGGTGTCCGCGCCGACCTCCCGCTGGTTGATGATGCAGCGGTCGGGGGTGTAGACGTACTCGATGGGGTCCTCCAGGGTGATGATGTGGCCGGGGCGGGAGTGGTTGATGCGGTCCAGCAGCGCGGCCAGGGTGGTGGATTTGCCCGAGCCCGTCTCGCCGGTGACGAGGACGATGCCGCTGCGGTAGGCGGCGAAATCGGCCACCACCGGGGGCAGGGACAGCTCCTCCAAAGAGGGGATATGGTCGGCCAGCAGACGGATGGCGGCGGAGACGCAGCCCTGCTGCCGGAACAGGTTGACGCGGGTGCGGGCGATGCCGGGGAAGGAACGGGCCAGGTCCAGCTCACCGATGGAGGCCATGGTCTCGTAAACGTTACCGGCCAGTGCGCGGGCATACAGCTCGCAGTCCTGCGCGGTAAGGACCTCATCGGTCAGGTCGGTGACAGCGCCGTCGATGCGGCACTTGGCCGGCAGGCCGCAGACCAAATGGACGTCGGAGGCGTGCAGGCCGTGGGCCTTTTCCAAAAGCTGGTTCAGGGAGAGCATGGCGCGGACCTCCTCAGTCGATGGTGGAATGGATGGCGCGGGCGGCCTCGGCGGCGGTGGTCTCACCGGCCAGCACCAGCTGGCGGCAGTTGTCCCGCATGGAGGTGAAATCGGTGTCGGCGGCGGCCTTCAGCAGCGCGTCGTAGTCGGCGCCCCGGCTGATGAGGCGGCGCAGGCCGTTGTTCACCGTGAGGATCTCGAACACGGCCCGGCGGCCGTGGTAGCCGGTGTGGCGGCATTCGGGGCAGCCCTCGCCGCGGTAGAACGTCACGTCGGCGTCGTCGGGCAGCTTCAGCAGATCCAGCTCGTCGCCGCCGGGGCGGTAGGGCTTTTTGCAGTGGGGGCAGATGCGGCGCACCAGCCGCTGGGAGATGACGCCCCGGAGGGCGTTGGCGATGAGATAGGGCTCGACACCGATGTCCACAAGGCGGGGGATGGCGGAGACGGCGTCGTTGGTATGGAGGGTGGACAGCACCAGGTGGCCGGTGATGGCGGAGCGGATGGCGATAGAGCCGGTCTCGCCGTCCCGGATCTCGCCCACGGAGATGATGTCCGGGTCCTGCCGGAGGATAGCCCGCAGTCCGGCGGCAAAGGTCATGCCCGCCTTTTCGTTGATCTGGCACTGGCTGACGCCGGGGATGTCGTACTCCACCGGGTCCTCCAGCGTCATGATGTTGGTGGCCTCGTTGGAAAGCTGCTGGAGCATGGCGCACATGGTGGTGGACTTGCCCGAGCCGGTAGGGCCGACGATGAGGATGACGCCGGAGCTGTTCTGCAGCAGGGCGTCGTATTTCCGCAGGTCCTCGCCGGTGAGACCGAGGCTCTCCCGGCTGATGTCGCGGCGGGACTTGTCCAGCAGGCGCAGGACGATCTTCTCGCCGTAGATGGTGGGCATGGAGGAGATACGCAGGTCCAGCTCATGCTGGCGGAGGCGGATCATAGCCCGGCCGTCCTGGGGGATCTTGCGCTCGGAGATATTCATACCGCCCATGATCTTCAGGCGGGAGATAACGGTGCTTTGCAGGTTGGCGGGGACGGTGAGCATCCTGTGGAGCAGACCGTCGATACGCATACGGACCACCATTTCGCCGTCCTGGGGCTCAAGATGGATGTCGCTGGCCCGTTCGCTGAACGCCCGCTCGATGAGGGAGTTGACGAAGCGGATGGTGGGCGCGGCGTCGGCGTCCTCCGGGCCGGAGACCATTTGGGCGGGGACGATGTCCGCACCGGTGTCGCCGGCCTCCCGCTTCATCTCCTCGATGACGCGGGCCGTGCCCTCGTTGCCGTAGAGGGTGGCGATGGCCTGCTCCGTGGCCCGGCGAGTGGAGATCATGGGGATGATCTGCTTGCGGGAGGCGGCCTTCAGCTCCTCCTGGGCCATGAAGTCCAGCGGGTCGCTCATGGCCACGTACAGCTCGTCCTTCACCAGCTTGACGGGGACGACGCAGTATTTTTTGGCGATGGACCGGGGGACGTATTTGGCCAGCTCCACGGGGATGGAGACGCGGGTCAGGTCGATGTAGTCCACGCCCAGCTGCATTTGCAGCGCGTCGATGAGCTGACGCTGGGTGATGACGCCGCTGTCGATGAGCACGTCGCCCAGCCGCTGGCCGCTGGTTTTTTGGGCTTGCAGCGCGGCCTGAAGCTGCTCGTCGGTGATCGCACCGGCGGCGATCAGCAGGTCGCCCAAACGCATATAGGCCATAACGCGCTTCCTTTCTTGATGATCATTCAAAGAGCTTGTATTCGCCGGAGAGAAGGTGGTGCTCCAGCTCCTCCGGCTGCATGGGGCGGGCGAACCAGTAGCCCTGCATCCGGCGGCAGCCCAGGCGGCGCAGGCCCTGGGCCTGCTGCTCCGTCTCCACGCCCTCGGCGATGACCTCGGTGTTCAGGCTGCGGGCCATCCAGATCACGGAGGAGAGGATGGTGCGGGTGCGGTCGTCGTCGTCCTTGTAGCCGGAGAGGAACTTCATGTCCAGCTTCAGCACGTCCACGGGGATGTCCTTCAGAATGTTCAGGCAGGAATGGCCTGCGCCGAAGTCGTCCAGCTCCACGGTGAAGCCGGCCTGACGCAGGCGGGCGATCTGAAGGGACATGAGCTCGGTGTTTTCCGCGCAGATGCTCTCCGTGATCTCCAAATGGAGCTGGGAGGGGGACAGCTGATAGCGGGAGGTCAGGCTGATGAGGCCGCCGCACAGGTCGTGAAATTGAAACTCGTTGCGGGAGATGTTGACGGACACGGGGAAGTGAAGGCCCATATCGCTCCAGCGCCTGACCCAGCGGCAGGCCTTTTCCCACACGATGCGGTCCAGCTGGGAGATCAGGTTGCTGTGCTCCAGCAGGGGGATGAACTCGCCGGGGGAGACCAGGCCGCGGGTGGGATGCTGCCAGCGCACAAGGGCCTCCGCGCCGATGAGGACGCCGCTGGTGTAGTTGAACTGGGGCTGAAACCAGACCTGGAACTGATCCTCCTCCAGGGCGGTGCGCACATCGCTGAGGAGTGTGTGCTGCCGCTGGGAGCGCTCGCCCATGTCCGCGGTGTAGTAGGCGATGCGCCGGGTCTGGTCGCCGAGGATGGTCTGCTGGGCCAGCAGGGCCTTGTAGATCATGGTGTAGGTGTCGCAGTCCGGCTCGCACAGGTCGTAGACGCCCATGTGGATCTGAATGGGGTAGTCCAGCTTGTAGCAGCGGTAGTACTTGAGGAACAGGGCGTAGCTCTCCTCAGGGGTGAGGCCGTCGTCCACGGCGCAGAAGCGGACGAACTGGTCCAGGCTCAGGTGGCCGGAGAAGCAGTTCGGGCCGTCGTGCTCGTGGAGGTAGAGACCGTTGTCCTGGAGCAGGTCCATGCTGGCCTGGTAGCCGAAGGTGGCGTTGATGTAGCGGAAATCGTCGAAGTCGAAGAAGATCAGGCGGTAGGGGCGGCCTGGGTTGTCCCGCAGCCAGCCGTCCACACGCTGGACGAAGCCGTGGGAGTTGTAGAGGGCGGTGAGGGGGTCGATGGTGGTGGCCACCAGGGCGGAGATGTCCACAGAGGTGAAGACGATGCTCTCCCGCAGGTCGTTGAGGTAGCGGTAGCGCAGCTTCAGGTAGCGCATGGGGCGCTCCGCCGTGGGAGCGGTGCGGAGCGTCAGGTCGTAGAAGGGCTGGTGCTCCAGGGCGGCGACGATGCGGTCCAGCGAAAGAGAGGGACGGAGGTCCTTGTACTCCGCAGGGTACATAAGGCTCTCGAGGTCATGGAGCATATCGCCCTCGTAGCTGCGGAAGCCGGCGTCCTCGTCCACCGTGCCGGAGAGCTCGTGGCCGGTGCGGAAGGGAAGATACCAGCCTGAGCGCGCATCCAGCAGGCCCATGCAGGTATACTCGGTGGTGATGAGCTTTTCGCAGATATCCTCCAGGCGCTTGAGGCGGTTGATGTCCAGGCCGTAGCCCAAAGCCATGATGTGGCCGGTGTTGGGGTCACGGTTCAGCTCGGCGTAGACGCGGAGCCAGACGTAGCCCTTGCCCTCCAGCAGGAAGAGATAGGGCTCGCGGACGGAGTAGGTGCCGCTGTCGTAGAGAAAGAGCAGGTTCTGGCGGCGGAATTGGTTGAAGAAATCGTCCTGCATGGAGGGATGCACCAGCCGGCGCATACGGTCGGCCAGCTCGTCCAGCGGGCCGTCGTAGCGGTTGGAGGGGAAACCAAAAACGGGCTTACAGCCGCCGGAAACGGTATCCGCCGTCAGGTCGATGCGGAATGAGCCCACCAGGTTATCCCGGCGGAGAAAGCGGCTGTTGTCGCCCAGCAGGTCATCGGAAAGGGCGCTGTCGTTCCGCTGGCGGCGCAGTGCGCGAAGCAGGCCGCTCATGCGGAGCATTACCAGAACGGCGATGACCAGCAGGACGGCCAGAACGATATAAATAGTCTGGGAGGGGTCGCTGTGAGGGGGACGCGCGGCGTCGGCGGCGGCGAACACAGCGGACATACGGCAGAGCTCCATAGCAATTCTCACATCCCATGCAAAGGAAATGGAAACGGCGCACGCGCACGGTGGAACGCGCAATTTAACACATATAGTATATCATCGAGGGATGGGAGTTTTCAATTTCTCAGCAGAGTCCTTTTGTGCATATTTTGCGTAGATTTGCGCGAGTTTTGCACACGGGAAGGGAAAACGGGGACGGGCCGCCGCACAAGCCGGGCTTACATAATTCCAAAAAATGGGAGAACGTGAAGGAGGTTGCGCGGCAGGGGGAAAAGTGATACAATACGGAGGAATTTATATTTTCACAGGAGAGCGTGGAGTACGATGATCGTTTTGGATCTGGAGTGGAGTCAGCCCTACGGCGGCGGGATGGAGGAGATCCTGCAGATCGGCGCGGTGCGGCTGGACCACTTGGGCGCGCCGCTGTCGGGGCGCTTTAATGTTTACATAAAACCGGCCATACAGAAAAAGCTGTCGCCCATCGCCCGGAAGCTGCCGGACGGCAGGCTGTCCATGACGGAGGGTGTCCCCTTTGCGGAGGGGTATGAGGCGTTTCTGACGTGGTGCGGCGGCGAGACGGTGTTTGCCGGCTGGGGCGGACAGGACGACGGCGTGCTGACGAAAAACGCCCGGCTGTGGAAGCTGCCGCTGCTGGAGATGCCGGAATACGTGGACCTGCAGGCGTCGTTCAACCGCACGCTGGGCATCGGTACGGGCCGGCGGCTGGCGCTGGAGAACGCGGTGGCGTACTGCGGGATACCGGAGGTGTTCGAGTACCACAACGCGCTGCACGACGCCATGTATGCGGCGCTGGTCAGCGGCTGGATCAAGCCGGAGGCGGTGGAAGAGCCGAAGCAGGAGAAGGCGCACCGGGTGCGGGGCAGATCGCTGACAACGCTGGAGTATCCGAAGCAGGCCCGGCAGCGGACGGAGTGCTGTCCGGCCCGGGAGGATGTGCTGAACAGCCGTTCGGCGCGGTTCGTGACCTGCCCCATCTGCCAGCGCCGGGGCACGGTGAGCTGCTGGTATCCCCAGGGGAAGGAGCTGTATTACGGCACGTTCTGCTGCGAGGAGCACGGGCGGTTTCCCGTGCGTATGGCGGTGGTGCAGCGGAAGGACGGCCAGTGGCAGGGGCGGCGGACTGTGCCCCAGGTGACGGAGCAGGAGCGCTCGGCGCTGCGCAGCGCGCGGCGAAACGAGCCGGTGCGCTGCCGTCGGAAGCGGAAAAAGTGAACAAACGCCCGCCTGGATCTCCCGGGCGGGCACTATATATGCTGTTCGCGTGGGAAAAGTTCTTGCGTTCTGCCCTTTATTTGGGTATAATAATACAGAATATGTATTATGTGCCGAACCCCTGTGGGGGGTCGTTCTTTGCTTCGCAAAGAACATTCGCATTGGACCGGCCGCTGATGGCAGCGGGAGCACGGTCCTGTATACCGCCGAGAAGCGGGAGGGACAGACGATGGACAAGATTTTGGTAACGAGATCCTCTATGCCGCCCTTTGAGGAGTACGTGGAGGAGATCCGGGATATATGGGACAGCCGCTGGCTGACCAACATGGGCACGAAGCACCAGCAGTTGGCGGCATCGCTGCGGGCGTATTTCCAGGTGGAGAACGTGTCGCTGTTCTGCAACGGCCACCAGGCGCTGGAGGCGGCGCTGGCCCAATTCCCACGGGGCGGTGAGGTCATCACCACACCGTTTACCTATGGCTCGACCACGCTGGCCATTGCGCGGGCAGGGCTGACGCCGGTGTTCTGCGACATCGAGGAGGAGCAGTACACGTTAGACCCGGAGAAGCTGGAGGCGCTGATCACGGACAAGACCGTGGCGATCCTGCCGGTCCATGTGTACGGACACATCTGCCGCTGGCAGGCCATCCGGGAGATCGCGGACAGACACGGGCTGAAGGTCATTTACGACGCGGCCCACGCCTTCGGCATCAGCGAAAACGGCGTCAGCGCCGCAGCCATGGGCGACGTGTCCATGTTCAGCTTTCACGCCACCAAGGTGTTCCACACGGCGGAGGGCGGCTGCCTTACCTACGGCGATGGATCGCTGAAGCCGTTTTTCACGGCGTGGGAGCGGTTCGGTATGTATGACGGCGAGCAGTCAGAGATGCTGGGGACCAACGCCAAGATGACGGAATTCTCCGCCGCTATGGGACTTTGCAACCTGCGGCATCTGGACGAGCAGATCGCCTGCCGCCGTCAGGCGGCGGAGCGTTACCGCCAGCGGCTGAGCGGGCGGGACGGCGTCGTGCTGTCTCCGGAGCAGGCGGGCGTGGTTTCCAACTATGCCTATATGCCGGTGCGCTTTCTGCCGGAACAGCTGGGCTATGGCCGGGACGCGGTGCTGGCGGCGCTGGCGGAGCAGGAGATCTTCGCCCGGAAGTATTTCTATCCGCTGACCTCATCGTTCCCGCTGGTACGGCAGAATTACCCGGTGCAGGAGACACCGGTGGCGCAGAAGGCGGCGGAGGAGATCCTGTGTCTGCCGCTGTACGCGGACCTGACACTGGAGCAGGTGGACCGCGTCTGCGACGTGATCGAAGGACTGTAAACGACGGGACGCGCCTGCAGGCGGCCCGTGTATGGCTGACAGATGCAGAGAAAAGGGAAGATGCCCATGGCTGAGAGACACGCGCCTGACATCCGAATATTCGTCTCGTGCCACAAGGCGTTTCCCGTGCCTGAAGGCGGCCTGCTGTATCCCATCCATGTGGGGGCGGCGCTGGCTGACCGGCCGCTGGACGGTTACATCCGGGATGACAGCGGAGAGAATATCTCCCGCCTGAACAGGCGCTACTGCGAGCTGACGGGCCAGTACTGGGCCTGGAAGAATGAGGACGCCGAATATTACGGCTTTTTCCATTACCGGCGGTATCTCTACCCCGACACGCACTGCCGCAGGCCGTATATCATCCGGTCCGAGCCCGACGGGGCACTTCTGGAGAAGCTGGGCTACGGTACGTTTGCCGGGCTGATCGGGCAATACCAGCTCATTGCGCCCATAGGGGAGGATATGCACGTCTCCGTGCGGGAACACTACGGTGCGGCGCCGTTCCACAGAGCGAAGGATCTGGAGCTGGCGGAGCGCATCGTGGCCCGAAGATACCCGGAGTACGCGGAGGCCATGGAGCACTATCTGTCGGGAACCATATGCTATTGGGGCAATATCTATATCATGGACCGGGAGACGTTTTTCGACTACTGCGGCTGGCTGTTCCCGATCCTGCGGGAGTTTGACGAGACCGCTGATCTCAGCGGGTATAGCGCCCAGGAGCTGCGGGTGGACGGGTATTTGGCGGAGCGGCTGTTCGGCGTGTACTACACGAAGCGGCGGGCATCGCTGGCCTGCCTGGAGCTGCCCCGCGTGCATTTTGAGCCGGACACGGGCCGGCGGGTGAAGCAGCAGGTCATCAACGCACTGCTGCCGCCGGGAAGCGGTCTGCGAGCCAGGGTGAAGAAGCTCGTCATGGAGCGCGATAAGTGAGGAAGAGAACAGGATGGAACAGAGCGTAGCAGGAAAAAAGCTGCTCATCATGGGCGGCCGTCCGGCGGCAACGCCGGACATTGTGCGTGCGGCCAAACGGATGGGAGTCTACACCATCGTGACGGACAATGTCCCACCGGAGAGGTCACCGGCCAAGCTCATGGCGGACGAATACTGGGACGTCAGCACGGCGGAGGTGGAGCGCCTGGCGGAGCGCGTCCGAGACGAGGGCGTGGATGGTATCTTCACCGGCGTGCATGAGTTCAACCTGAAGAGGACAAAAGAGCTTTGCGCCCTGTGCGGAAAGCCTTTTTATGCGTCGGAGGAGCAGCTGCGGCTGAACTTCGACAAGGTGTTTTTCAAGGAAAGCTGCAAGTGGGCTGGCATCGATGTGCCGGAGAGCTATGGGATAACGCCCGCCCTGGGAGCGGACGAGCTGCGGGCGCTGCGGTATCCGCTCATCATCAAGCCCCGGGATGGCGGCGGCGGGGTGGGCGTGACGATCTGCACCGATGAGGCAGAGCTGCGGCAGGCCGTGGCGCTGGCGGTACGGGAGTCCCCCAGCGGACAGATCGTGGCGGAGGAATATGTGGTGGGCCGCGAGGTCACGGCGGTGTACGTCATCAAGGACGGCGTCATCAGCTTCGTCTGCCTCCGGGATCGCTATCCCACCAGGGAGCATGAGCGGGTCACATCCCAGTATGACCTGTCGCTGATGCCCTCCAAATATATGAACCTGTTCCTGCGGCAGAGCGACCCCGGGTTCAGGCGGCTGCTGGCGCGCGTGGGCGCGTCCAACGGCTGTGTTTTCTTTCAGGGCATCGCCGCGCCGGACAGGGTCACCTTTTTCGAGTGCGGCTACAGGCTCAACGCCCTGTGCGACTATCACAACATCCGCGATGCCTATGGGGTGGACTATCTGGAGATGATGATCCGCTTTGCCCTCACCGGAAGCATGGGCGAGGGGACGCTTCGGGAGGCCTATTCCGATATGCGGGGCTACAGCGGCATCTTCAACATGACCGCGAGGAGCGGCGTCATCGGTCGCCTGAGCGGCCGGGAGCGGGTGCTGGCGCTGGAAAACGTTCTGGCGGCGGAGTACCTGAAAACAGAGGGCGATGTGATCGCCGACGACGCGGCCATGACCCAGTCTGTGTTCCGTACCCACATAAAAGGGCAAAGTTTGGAGGAGCTGGCGGAGGTGATCCGGGCCATCCAGATGCTGATCCGGGTGGAGGACACGGAGGGACGGAATATGCTGTTCTGCCCATTTGACGTCCGGCGTCTCCATGAGCCGTTTTGACCGGGTGTATGGTTATGAACGATAAGAGGAAACGGTGCGATGAAAAGCCGCTGGTCAGCGTGATACTCATCGCGTACAACCAGCGGCGTTATATTCGCCAGGCCATCGAGAGCGTGCTGGCCCAGGAGACGTCCTTCCCCTATGAGCTGCTGATCGGGGACGACGCATCCGACGACGGGACGAGCGACATCGTGGCGGAGTACGCACGGGCGTACCCGGATATTATCAAAGCATTTATCAGGCCGGAAAACGTAGGCGCGGCGCGGAACGCCGTATTGCTGCTGCAGCAGGCGAGGGGAGAGCTCATCGCGTCGCTGGAGGGCGACGACTACTGGATCGACCCCCGCAAGCTGGAAAAACAGGCGGCATTTCTCAGAGAGTCGCCGGGCTTCATCGGCTGCACCTCCCGGATACGGTGCGTGGATGAAAACGGCTGCGCCATCCGGGGAAAGCCGGAATGGATCAGGCAGAAGCGGGTATTCACGCTGGCGGACTTTGACGGGGTGCATCTGCCTGGCCAGGCGTCCAGCCTGATGCGCCGGAATATTTTCCGAGCACCCTCCCACGATTACTCCGTTCTGACGGAGGCGGACACCATGATCTCCGACAGGACTGCCATGCTTATCTTTCTGCTGCAGGGCGATTTTTACTGCTTTGACCAGCCCATGAGCGTGTACCGCTACGTGCCGGCGTTGCAGGGCGGCAACGTTACGTCCCAGCTGGCCGGGGAGGCCTCCATAGTGCGGGATGTGCAGATCACGCGGGCCATGGAGCGGTATGCGTATGAGGAATTCGGCCGGAGGATCGTTTTCTCCCGCTTCCGCAGAGAGCTGTACGCGAAGGCGTGGGTGCGGGCGGTGCTTGGACGGTCGGAGACCATGCAGGGCGAGGCGGCCCAACTCCGGGGGGAGGATGGCGGCTGGTGTTGCGTGGTGCTGCTGCCGCTTGAGCTGATAAAGCTGACGTGGCGCAGGTGTGTGCGCCGCCTGCGGTCTTTATGACCGATATGGAGAAAGAAACGACACAGGAGGGGAAGAAATGCGCTTTTTACACGTATCGCTGTCCAGCGTACGTATGATGGACACCTATACGCGCATGATCCGAAGCAATTTCCCGGAGGAGGAGCATCGCTTCCTCTACTGCGACGAGGTGGGCGGAGAGGACAGAAGGCTGCTGGAATACGGCAACTCCAAGGAGGTAATGGGTTCGCTGCGCCAGAGGTTTCGTACCATCTGCGAGGAATTCGACGCGGCGGACTATATCATTTGGCACGGGCTGATGTCCGGCGCCAAGAGGGTGCTGATCCCGCTGCTGTTCCGCAAATATATGCGGAAGTCCGTTTGGGTCATCCGGGGCATCGACCTGTATAACTGGCGGAAGCAGGAGCGCGGGCCGAAGAGCTGGGCGATCAACTTTGTGAACTACCACGGGCGGAAAAATATGCCCTATGTGTGTGTGATCTTTGAGCCGGACGAGGAGGTCTATCACCAGCAGTTCGGCCAAAGGGCCAAGGTGTTCTATACGCCCTATCCCCTTTCGGAGAACGCCTTTGCGTCTATGGAATCCCTTCGCGGCCGTGCGCCCCGGGCCAACGGCAAGGTCTATATCCAGGTGGCGCACAACGCCTATGCGTTTAACCACCATCTGGAGCTGCTGGACGCGCTGGCGCAGTACCGGAACGAGAACATCCGCGTGGTGCTGCCCTTGAGCTACGGCAACGACTGGTACAACCAGAAGAACGGGTACGTGGCGGAGGTGCAGAAACGGGCCGACGGCTATTTCGGCGATAAGGCGGTGTGTCTCAAGCGCCTTATGCCGGCGGAGAAGTATACCGACGCGCTGTGCGACATTGACGTCAGCGTGTACGGGGCCCACCGGCAGAACGCGCTGGGGAATATTTTCCGCTCCCTCTACGTGGGGAATAAGGTGTTCCTGCCACGGGACAACCCGGTCTATACCTGCTTTACAGCCAGTGGCATCGAGCTGGGCTGCACGGACGACATCGAAAAGATGTCCTTTGAGGAATTTGTAAGGCCGCTGCCGTCCGACAGGGCCGTGGCGTGGATACGGGAGCATCACCATCCGGAAGCGTCTGTGGTCTATTGGAGGGATATGTTCGAGGCGCTGCGCTGCCGGAAGGAGGGGAAAACGTATGTGCCCTCCGATGAACAGCGGCAGCAGGAGATACAGCGGAGGCTGGAGAAGGTTTTCCCGAAAACAGAGCAGGGCGGCGCGGCGCGCAGAAAGCTGAACTACATCGACTTCTCCCGGTACGTGGCCCTGCCGAAAAATACGGTGCTGGCGGATGTCAGGAGCGTGGTCATCGCCGGCGCGGGCCGCCTGGGTCAGAGCGTCTGCTGCCAGATGCTCCGGAGCAACGAGAGCGGCATGAAGTGGGACGTGCGGGGCTTCGCGGACGAGGAAATGGCGTGCCTGCCGGAGGACATCGACGGCTGCGATGTGATCGGCCGGATGGAGGACATCCGGCTGGAGGAGGGCGACGGGCTGGTCAACGCGCTGGAGACGGCAGCACAGCGCGGACGCTTTCTGGAGAGATTGCCGGAGGAAAAACGGGCGGCGCTGTATACGTACTGCGCCGACACCGCGGTCATCGAACGCGGGGCGGCGGTGGAGGCCGGCTGCACGGTGATGGGACACAGCTATATCCACGCCGGGAGTACGGTGGGCCGGTGCTGCCTGCTGCACTCCGCCACGGTGGAATACGGCGCGGTGCTGGGAGAATGCTGCGTGCTGCTGCACGACAGCTGGGTCGGTGAGGGCGCGGTGCTGGGCCGCGGCGTCACCGTGGGCGCTTTTGCGCGGATCGTGCCGGGCGTCACGGTGGGCGACGGCTGCACCGTCGAGCCGTTTGCCGTGGTGAAGGAAGATATTGCAGGCGAAAGAGGTGCGGTATGCGGCTGATCGTGACCGGCGCGGCCGGTGTTTTGGGCAGTGAACTGATCGAACAGACCCTGCGGGCCGACCCGCAGGCGGAGATCGTCGCGGTCACGCGGCAGCCACAGGCACTGACCCGGTGCTGGCAGGGCTATGCGAATATGAAATGCTGCTCCTGGGACGAGCTGGCGCAGATGCCCCTGGCGGACGGTGACGTGATCGTCCACGGCGCGTTTCCCAGGCAGGAGAACGGACAGGAGCTGACGGAGGCGCTGGATCTGACCGGTACGCTGCTGAAAAAGGCGGGCACATCCGGAAAAGAGATCGCGTGGGTGGACATTTCCTCTCGCAGCGTGTACGGCCAGAATGAGCAGACTCCCTGGACGGAGACAGCGGAGCTGATGCCGGCCTCGCCGTATGCCCTGGCGAAGGCGGCCCAGGAACTGTTGACCCGCCAGGCGGCGGAGGCGTATGGCTTTCGCTATACGGTGCTGCGTATGGCCGGGCTCATCGGCGTCGGCATGGAGGCGCGGCTGGTGTCGCAGATGACCATGCGGGCCATTCACGACCGCGCACTCACCGTCATGGGAGGAGAGCAGCAGTTCTCCATGCTGGACATACGGGACGCCGCCGCAGGCATACGGGCGCTGCTGCGGAAAGAGCCGACGGCGTGGCGGCCCTTGTATAATTTCGGCGCGGAGCAGGCGACCCGGCTGAAGGACATCGCGCCCATCATCCAGAAAGAGGCACAGCGGCTGTACGGCTGGCGGGTGTCCATCACCCGGCAGAAGCGGGACGCGGCGCTTATCGACGAGATGGATTCGTCCCTGTTCTATGCGCAGATGGGATGGAGACCGCAGTATACGCTGGCCGACACGGTGGACTGGCTGCTCAAGACCTACACCGGGGCGGCGAAGTAATAGACCGAAGCGAAACCAATGGAGCAGGCGCGAAAGACGCGCCGTTGGGATTTTGACATGATGCAGCAATACCTGCGCCACCGCTTTCTCTTTGAGGAGCTGGTGAAGCGTGATTTCAAGAAAAAATACAAACGCACGGTGCTGGGCATGGCGTGGAGTCTGCTCTCGCCGCTGCTCATGCTGCTGGTGATGAAGCTGGTATTCACCCAGTTTTTCGGCAGGACCATGGAGCATTACACCATCTACCTGTTTTGCGGCAACCTGGTGTTCTCTTATTTCAACGAGTCTACGTCCCAGGGGATGACATCCCTTGTGAACAACGCGGCCATCTTCACCAAGGTCAACATCCCCAAGTACCTGTTCCTGTTCTCCAAAAACGTGCAGACGCTGATCAACTTCAGCCTGACGCTGTGCATTTTCTTCGTGTTCTGCGGGCTTGACCACATTCTGTTTACCTGGAAATTCCTGCTGCTGCTGTATCCCGTCTGCCTGCTGGTGCTGTTCAACATCGGTGTGGGCCTGATACTGTCGGCGCTGTATGTGTTCTTCCGGGACATCCAGTACCTCTGGGGCATCTTTACCCAGATCCTGCTGTACGCCTCCGCGATCTTCTACACCATCGACCACTACGACTACACGGTGCAGTGCCTGTTCCTCGTCAACCCGATATACCTCTTTATCCGCTACTTCCGGAAGATCGTCATTGACGGCGCGATCCCGACAGTGTGGTTTCACCTGCTGATGGCGGCAGATGTGCTGGCGGTGCTGGGCTTGGGCTGCTGGATGTATAAGAAGTACAACACGCGGTTTCTGTACTACGTGTAAGGAGGCGGAAATGAGCATTTTAGAGGTCCGCGATGTCTCCATCCGCTATATCACAGGGGATTTCAAGGACATTGGACTGAAGGAATACGTGCTGCGGAGGCTGCGCCACGACTACCACGTCAAGGAATTCTGGGCGGACAGGGACATCAGCTTCACCCTGGAACAGGGGGATATGCTGGGGATCATCGGCACCAACGGCGCGGGTAAGTCCACGCTGCTGAAGGTGATTTCCGGCATCATGGAGCCCACCCAGGGCAGCGTTTACCGGAAGGGCACGATCGCGGCGCTGCTGGAGCTGGCCAGCGGGTTCGACGGCGACCTGACGGTGCGGGAGAACACGTATCTCCGCGGCGCTATGCTGGGCTACACCCGCAAATTCATGGACGAGATGTACGAGCAGATCATGCAGTTTTCGGAGCTGAAGGAATTTGAGGACCGTCCGTTCAAGCAGCTGTCCTCCGGCATGAAGAGCCGCCTGGCTTTCTCCATCGCCAGTCTGGTGCAGCCGGACATCCTGATTTTGGACGAGGTACTGTCCGTGGGCGATGGGGCGTTCCGGAAGAAGAGCGAGGCGAAGATGCGGGAGATCCTGGCGTCCGGCGCGACCACCATCCTGGTCTCCCACTCCATTACCCAGGTACGGCAGCTGTGCAGCAAGATCCTGTGGCTGCACAAGGGCCGGCAGATCGAGTTTGGGGACGATGTGCAGCAGATTTGTGACCGGTACGAGGCCTTTTTGGCGGGGGAATTGAAGCTATGAGCAGAGAGTACGACTATCTTATCGTGGGCGCGGGCCTGTTCGGCGCGGTGTTCGCCCGAGAGATGACGGACGCCGGCAAGCGCTGTCTTGTGATCGACCGGCGGGATCATGTGGCGGGGAATGCCTGCACCGAGACGGTGGAAGGGATCGCCGTCCACCGCTACGGCGCGCACATTTTCCACACGAACGACGACACAGTATGGAGTTATGTAAACCGCTTCGCTCGCTTCAACCGGTTTACCAACAGCCCCATCGCCAACTACAAGGGGGAGCTTTACAACCTGCCCTTCAATATGAACACGTTCCACCAGATGTGGGGCGTTACGACGCCGGCCCAGGCCCGGGCGGAGATACGGCGGCAGCAGGAGGCCTCCGGCGGCGAACCGCAAAATCTGGAGGAGCAGGCCATCCGGCTGGTGGGCCGGGACATCTACGAGAAGCTGATAAAGGGGTATACGCAGAAGCAGTGGGGGCGTCCGTGTACGGAGCTGCCGTCGTTCATCATTCGGCGGCTGCCGGTGCGGTTCACCTATGACAACAACTACTTCAACGCCTACCATCAGGGCATCCCGGAGGACGGCTACACCGCCTTGGTGGAGCGGATGCTGGAGGGCATCCCGGTGCATCTGCACACGGATTTCCTCCCCCGGCGGGAAGAACTGTCGGCCCTGGCGGAGCGCGTGCTGTATACAGGCCCCATCGACGCGTACTTTGACTACCGATTGGGTGCGCTGGAATACCGCAGCCTACGCTTCGAGACGGAGCTGCTGGACACGGACAATTATCAGGGCAACGCGGTGGTGAACTACACCGACGCGGAGACGCCCTACACCCGCATCATCGAGCACAAGCATTTTGTGTACGGCACGCAGCCGAAGACCGTCATCACCCGGGAATACAGCGCGGAGTGGCGGCCGGGAGACGAGCCGTACTACCCCGTCAACGATGGGAAGAACGCGGCGCTGTACCGGGCGTACCGTGAGCTGGCGCAGCGGGAGCATCGCGTGATCTTCGGCGGCCGGCTGGGCGAGTACCGCTACTACGACATGGACCAGGTGGTGCGCGCAGCGCTGGACTGCGCGGATAGGGAGAAGCGCTGCTCCGCCTGCTGACACGGCGGAGAGCACTGTAGAGAGGAGAAAGAGTATGAAGAAACTGTTGCTGTTGGGAGGTTCTCGCTTTTTGCTGCCGGTGATCGAAGCGGCGCACAGTCTGGGCTGCCAGGCCATCACCTGCGACTATCTGCCGGATAACGACGCCCACAAGTTCGCAGATGAGTACCACAACGTCAGCACCACGGACCGCGAGGCGGTGCTGGCTCTGGCCCGTGAGCTGCAGGTGGACGGCATTATGTCCTTTGCCTGCGACTCCGGTGTGGACACGGCAGCCTACGTGGCAGAGCAGCTGGGTCTCCCCTCTGTGGGCAGCTCCGCGGCGGTGGATATTTTGCAGAATAAGGCGCGTTTCCGGCAGTTCCTGGCGGACAACGGCTTCAACGTGCCGATGGCACGGGGCTACAGCTGCGCGGAGGACGCCGTCAGCCAGGCGAGGGACTTCCACTGGCCGGTGATCATCAAGCCCACGGACTCCGCGGGCAGCAAGGGTGTGACAAAGGTCACAAGGGCGGAGGACATCCCTGCGGCGGCGGAATACGCCAAGCAGTTCTCCAAGACAAAGACCTTCATCATGGAGGAATTTATCGAGAAGCAGGGCTGTTCCTCGGACTCTGACTGCTTCTCCATAGACGGGAAGCTGGTCTTCTGCTCCTTCAGCAGCCAGCGCTTTGATGACGAGGCGGCCAATCCCTACACGCCGTCGGCATACAGCTGGCCCTCGGATATGCCCCGGGCGGTGCAGGAGGCGCTGCGGGGCGAGCTGCAGCGGCTCATCACTCTGCTGGGGCTGAAGACCTCGCTCTACAACATTGAAACACGCCTGGGCGTGGATGGAAAGCCCTACATCATGGAGGTGTCCCCCCGGGGCGGCGGCAACCGCATTGCGGAGGTGCTGCGTATCGCGGCGGATACCGACCTGATCACCAACGCGGTCCGGGCAGCGGTGGGTATGCCGGTAGAGGGCATCCACGGCGACCCGGTCTACAGCGGCAGCTGGGCCGAGGTGATCCTGCACAGCGAGAAAAGCGGCGTGTTCAAGGCGCTGGAGATCGACCCGGATTTCGAGACGAGCCATGTGGTGCAGAAGGACCTGTGGGTCAAGCCGGGCGACGAGATTCGCGAGTTTACCGGCGCCAACTGCATGATCGGTACGCTGGTGCTGAAATTTGCCGATGAAGCCCAGTTGGTGGACCACATGGGCCGCCTGAGCGACTATATCCGCGTGACGCTTGCGTAAATGTGAATAAAACCGCCGCCCGCCCGGGTCTCCCGGGCGGGCGGTGTTTTGCTGTCCCTCAGCTCTCCATATTTTTGCCCAGAAAGGCGGCCACGGTCTGGGCCAGCTTGCACTCCGTCTCGCCGCCGGTGCGGTCATCGGCGGTGAGGAACAGCACCGCGCCCAGCACGTCGCCCTCGCAGAGGATGGGCGCGGCCACGGTGACGCGGAACTGCCCGTTCTCGTCGCTGACGGCCACCCCCGGCCCGCAGTACACCCCGCGCTCGCCCATGATGCGCTCCAGCTCCACGGAGACCCGCTTGCCCAGCAGCTCCCGCTTGCCCGCCCCGGCGATGGCGATGACCGCGTCCCGGTCGGTGACGGCGGCGGTGAAGTCGGTGCTGCGGGCCAGCGTGTCGCAGAACTGGGCGGCAAAATCCTCCAGCCCGCTGATGAGGGAATACTTCTTGAAAATGACCTCCCCGTCCCGGGTGGTGTAGATCTCCAACGGGTCGCCCTCCCGGATACGCATGGTCCTTCGTATCTCCTTGGGGATGACCACGCGGCCCAGATCGTCGATCCGCCGGACGATGCCGGTAGCTTTCATATATGAAATTCCTCCAGTCAAAGCAGATTTTACATGGGTAGTATCTTCCTGCGCTGCCGCGAATATGCGCCCCGCCCCGACAGGGATTAAATGGAAACCAAAAGCGCCCCGCTGCGCACGCATCAAAACCTGCAGCATGTTTTTTGACAGTCTAAGGCCCCCGGCTTCGTGAGAAGCCGGGGGCTTGCCTGTCCCGTTTCAGTTTTTCTTCCACCGCTGCAGCGTCCGTATCAGCACGGCGGACTCCAGCGGCTTTGCCAGGTGCGCCGTCATGCCGGCCTCATAGGCCCGCTGCCGGTCGTCCGCAAAGGCGTGGGCCGTCATGGCCACGATGGGCACAGCCGCCGCGTCCGGCCGCTCCAGCGCCCGGATGGCCCGGGTGGCCTGATAGCCGTCCATCACCGGCATCATCACGTCCATCAGGATGGCGTCGAAGAAGCCCGCCGGGGACTCCCGGAAAATGTCCAGCGCCTCCTGTCCGTTCTGCGCTTTCGTCAGCTCTGCGCCGGCACTTTCCAGCATGAACGCCGCGATCTCCATATTCAGGGTGTTGTCCTCCACCAGCAGCAGCCGCATCCCCTGCAAATCGTCGGGCGCGGGCGCTTTCGCCGCCTGCGGAGGCAGCTCTCCGGGCTGGCAGATGCGGAAGGGCAGGATGACGCGGAACGTCGTCCCTTCACCCAGCCTGCTGGTAAAGGTGATCGTGCCGCCCATCTTGTCCACCAGACTCTTGGTGATGGGCATGCCCAGTCCCGTGCCGCCGTAGGTGGACCGGGCGGTGCTGTGCTCCTGAGTAAAGGGCTCGAACAGATGCTGCTGGTACTCCTCGCTCATACCGATGCCGGTGTCGGCACAGATGAACTCGAACCAGGCGGTGTTCCCTTTGTCCTCCAGCTCCCGGCAGGACAGCGTCACCGAGCCGTTGTCCTTGTTGTACCGCACCGCGTTGCTGAGCAGGTTCATCAGCAGCCGCTTCAGGTGTATGGGGCTGCCCACCAGCGCGGTGTGCTGCACCTCCCGGGGTCGGCACTCTATCCGGATACCCCGGCTCTTGGCGGTTTGCTCCAGCGGCACGTCCACAGCGTCCAGCAGGGGGATCAGATCAAAGGGGATCTCCTCCAGGACCATCTCGCCGGACTCCAGCTTGCCCATGTCCAGCACCTCGTTCACCAGCTCCAGCAGCAGGTGGGAGGTGTCCCGTATCTTCCTCCGGCACTCGGACTGCTTTTCCGGGTCCTCCCGGTAGTATTCGCCGATCTCCACCAGGCCCAGGATGCCGTTGATGGGCGTCCGGATGTCATGGCTCATCCGCTGCAAAAACTCCGTCTTGGCCGCGTTGGCCCTTTCCGCCTTCTGGGCCTCCTCCTTCAGCTGTGCCTGGTACTCCCGATCCTGGGCCAGCTGCTGCTCGTGGTAGTCCTGCGCCGTTTTCCGCTGGAACAGCAGCACCAGCAGAAGCGCCCCCACGTAGAACCCCAGGGCCACCATGACGTTGGAAACGGTCGCGTCGAAGATGGCCCGCTCCGGCAGAAACGCATACACATAATACGTCCTGCCGCGCTGGATCATGCCGAAGCTCTTGCGGGGGCTGTTGTCGCCGCTGCCCACCATGAGCATCTCGCCGTTTTTGCCATGCGCATCGATGCTCCGCAGTACGGGGATGTCGTCTGCCTTCAGCCCCACCAGACTCTCATCGTTGGAGGTGAGCACCCTCGTGCCGTCCGTCACCACGATCGTCCCGTCCCGCTCCGACTGATAGCCGTCCAGCAGGGTGGAAAAGTCCAGCACGTAGCGGCTGATATACTCCAGCGGCGTCTTGTAGTAGGCCACCACGACCCCGTCGCCGTCCAGCTGCCCGCAGGCCGCCATGTCGATATACGCCCCGTCCGCGGTATAGACCCGCACCGCATACGTCTTCTGCGGGTGCTCGGCGGTGTCCAGCAGCACGCTTTTCTCCAGATCCGCTGCCAGCATCGTTTCCAGCGCCGGCTCTTTTGCGTAGGAGACGACCACCTCGCCCGCTCTGTCCAGCAGCAGTATGCCGCTCAGATAGTGATCCAGCGTCAGCTCCCGCAGCATATTCTCGTCCGTCGGCCCATCCAGATACTGGATGTCCCGTGCCGCCTGCTTGACCTCATCGATCAACCGGATCAGCCCGCGTGTCTCCGAGGCCATGGAGGACATCCGGTACGCGTCGCACAACCTGCTGGTGTAGTCCACCAGGCTGAACAGCTGCCTCTCGCCGGATGCCAGATCCGCCCGCACCGACAGCGTGATCACGCTGCCCATCAGCAGCACGAACAGCAGCGCCGCCGCGATGTAGAGCGTACCCCGCTCCATCCTCTGCGCCTTTTTCCCGTTCACCGCCATCAGCCGTCCACCTCCAGATACGCCGCCGCATCCGGCAGATACCGGCCGATGATGGCCTCCGCCGTGCCGTCCGCCCGCATTTCCGCCAGCGTTTCGTTCAGCGCCTGCTCCAGCCCCCGCTGGTCGTCCCGGTCAAAGGCCACGCCCAGCCCTACCGTCAGCAGCGGCTCGTCCAGAATGCGCACCTCCACGCCGTAGTCCGCCATATACTGCCGGATGGACGTCTCATGCGCCGCGATGGCGTCCGCGTAGCCCCTGCTCAGGAACGGATACATCAGCTCCCGGTTCTGCAGCGAAAGCAGCTGCCGCAGATGGGGCAGGCCGAACTCGTCCGGGCTCAGGAACATCCCCTCCGGCTTGGTGGTGACCTGCACCGCCAGCACCCGGTCCTCCAGCTCCGCCAGCGTCGTGATGTCGCTGTCCGGCGACACCGCCACCACCTGCCGGCTGACCATATACGGCCCGGCCCAGCGGTACTCGTCCTCCCGGCCGTCCATGCTGAAGCAGCACCACACGCAGTCCAGGTAGCCGCTTTCCAGCAGCGCGCCCTTCTCCGCCCAGTCGATGAACCGGAACTCCGCCCGGTATCCCATCCGCCGCAGCGCCTCCGTCGCCAGCTCGATGTCGATGCCCGCCGGCGTGCCGTCCGGCCCGATATGGCTGTACGGCGGGTATGTGTCCACGCCCACCACCAGCGTCGGCAGCGCCTCGTCCGCCGTGCTCTCCTGCGCGGTATTCTCCTGACCGCAGCCTGTCAGCAGCCCCGCCGCCAGCGCCAGTGCCAGCAGCAGGCTGTATATGCGTTTTCTCCTCATTTGCGTCTCCTCACCGTTAAGAAGCTGAAAAAGCTGCCCTAAGTATATCCCCTGCTCTCCCCGATTGCAAGAGGTGATTCCCCTCCGTCCCCCTCGCCGTATCTTGAAATTCCTCTTGCCAAACCCACACCTGGATAGTATAATATTGATACATATATTAAATTCATCACGAAAGAGGGGGTCTCTATGGCACTGCGAAAGGACACGCTGGCGACAAAGCGCCGCATCCTCTCGGTATGCGTCCGCCTGTTTTTGCAGCAGGGCTACCACGCCACGCCCATCAGTCAGATCACGGCGGAGGCCAACGTCTCCGTCGGTACGTTTCAGAACATCTTCCACACCAAGGACGCGGTGCTCCACGAGCTCATCGGCTTCATGTTCAGCGGTCAGTTTGCCGCCGCCCGCCGCATGACGGGCCTGGACCTGCCGCCGCTGTATATTTACGCCGCCGAAACGGCCATCCAGCTGGCCCTGACGGAGCTGAACGAGAACCTCCGCGACATCTACCTGGTGGCCTACTCCCTGCCCGAAACCTCCGAGTACATCCACCGCCAGACGGCGGCGGAGCTGCTGTCCATCTTCGGCCCGAACTTCCCCGGCTACGGCCCGCAGGACTTCTACGAGCTGGAGATCGGCACGGCGGGCCTCATGCGGGGCTACATGGCCGAAAAGTGCGGCCTCTACTTCCCCCTGGAGCGCAAGCTGGAGCGCTTCCTCACGGCGGCCATGCGTGTTTACAGAGTTCCCGAACCGGACCAGCAGGCCGTCCTGTCCTACATCGCCGGGCTGGACGTAAAGGCCCTGGCCTCCGGCGTGATGCAGCGCCTTTTCTCCCTGCTGGAGATGACATTCGACTTCAAACTGACCGGAACGGAGGAAACCACATGAACAGAAAACTGCTCACCGCCCTGCTCGCCCTGTGTGCGGCCCTCTGCCTGCTGCCTGCGTTGGCCCTTGCCGAGGGTGCGGCAGACGTGGCCATCGATGAAGCCAACTTCCCGGACGCAAACTTCCGCACCTATGTCGCCAGCTTTGACAAGGACAACAACAAACACTTAACCTCTGCGGAGCTCGCCGAAGTCAAGGACATGACCCTTATCAGTAAATCCATCGGCGACCTCACGGGCATTGAGCACTTCACCGCCTTGACGAAGCTGCTCTGCCAAAAGAACCAACTGACCTCATTGGATCTCAGCAAAAACACGGCGCTGGAGGAGCTGGACTGCGGAGACAACCAACTGACCTCGCTGGATGTCAGCGCCAACACCGCCTTGAAGCAGCTGTACTGCATGAACAACCCACTGACCGCGCTGGACGTCAGCAAGAACACCACCTTGACGGATCTGAACTGCATCAACACCCAACGGGCCTCGCTGGATGTCAGCGCCAACACTGCCTTGACGAGCCTGCTCTGCGGCGAAAACCAACTGACCTCGCTGGATGTCAGCAAGAACACCGCCTTGACGAGTCTGCGCTGCGCCAAAAACCAACTGGCCTCGCTGGATGTCAGCAAGAACACCGCCTTGGAGGATCTGGACTTCCGCTGGAATCAACTGACCTCTCTGGATGTCAGCAAGAACGCCGCCTTGAAGGATCTGGACTGCCGCTGGAATCAACTGACCTCATTGGATCTCAGCGCGAACCCAGAATTGTCTTTCTCGCACTGTTCTACTAATAACAATACATACCGGCTCACGCTGGATGCGAGCCGCATCCTTGACCTCACCACCCTGCCGGGCAGCTTCGACGTCACTAAGGCCAGCTACTGGAGCGGCGGAACGGTCGTCGGTACTGTTCTGACGGTGGACGGTGACGCGGAGCAGGTCACCTACAGCTATGCCTGCAAGGACGGCATCGCCGCCTACTTCACGCTCACGTGCGACAAGGCGCACTACACCGTCACCTTCGGCAACGACCGAGCGCCTGCGCAGATCGTGACACACGGCAAAACGGCCACCGAGCCTCCCAAGCCCACCTCGCCCGGCCACATTTTCAAAGCATGGTATGCGGGGAACGCACCCTATGACTTTAACACGCCCGTCACCCAGAACCTTCATCTGGAGGACTGGTGGAATATCTGCAACCACAGCGGCAGCACGGAAAAATCCACCTGCACCGCCACCGCCGTCTGCACCGTCTGCGGCGGCACGATCCGCGCCCTCAAGCACCTTTGGGGCGCATGGCTGCCTGACAGTGGCGCGGCCACCCACACCCGCACCTGCACCCGCGGCGTCCCCCACACGGAGACCGAAGCCTGCGCCGATAATAACAAAGACCATGCCTGCGACACCTGCGGCAAAGTGCTGACCCAGTGCGCCGACGGAAACAGCGACCACGCCTGTGACCTCTGCGGCAAAGTGCTGACCCAGTGCGCCGACGGAAACAGCGACCACGCCTGTGACCTCTGCGGCAAAGTGCTGACCCAGTGCGCCGACGGAAACAGCGACCACGCCTGTGACCTCTGCGGCAAAGTGCTGACCCAGTGCGCCGACGGAAACAGCGACCACGCCTGCGACACCTGCGGCAAAGCGCTGACCCAGTGCGCCGATAATAACAAAGACCACGCCTGCGACACCTGCGGCAAAGTCCTCACCGTCCACACCGGCGGCAGGGCCACCTGCACCGCCCCGGCGTCCTGCGCCATCTGCGGCCAGCCCTACGGCGAGAAGGACGCCGCCGCCCATGCGGCCCTGAACCATGTCCCCGCCCGGGCCGCCACCACCGAGGCGGAGGGCAATATCGAGTATTGGCACTGCGCCGGCTGCGATACGTATTATCGGGACGCGGCGGCTAAGACCCCGATCACCCTCGCCGATACCGTCACCCCCCGGCGCATCCCCCACCGTTACAGCGGCCCGTCCATCTCCGTGCTCGAAACGTCCTATTATGACGGCGGACGCACCGGCCTGACGTTCATCAGCAGCGCCAGCTTCGACAGCTTCAAGGGCGTGCAGGTGGACGGCAAGACCCTCGCAGCCAGGAACTACATCGCCGAGCGCGGCAGCATCAAGGTCTGCCTCAAGCCCGCCTATCTCCGCACCCTGACCAACGGCGACCATATCGTGACCATCCTCTCCGCGGAGGGTGATGTCTCCGCGGTGTTCGCCGTCAGCGTCACCGCCGGCAGCGTCACCGGCGGCAAGACCAGCCCCTCCACCTTCGACCCCGGCGTCACGGCCTGCGCGGCGGCGGCCCTGATGTCCCTCACCGGCCTGACCCTCCTGCCCCGCAAGCGCCGCAAGGAGGACTGACCTCTGAACAGAGCGGACTTCTGAAAAGACCAATTCAAAAATAAAAAATCAGGAAGGGAGGGGCGAAGCCCCTCCCTTCCTCATGCCTCCGCCGCTTTTCTCTCCACTTTGCACAAAAATAATTGACATTTTTGTGCAATTAGCGTAAAATGGGCTTCAAAGCCGAAAAACCCCTGCCCTCATACAAGGTGTTATAAAGTTTTTCCACTTTTTTCTATATTTTTTCAAGGTATTTCCGGATTTTTTCAACATTTTTCCACGTCACCGGTTGCCGTCAGATTGCACAAATTTACGATATTTCAATAAACATATCATAAGGAGGAGCTCACATGAAGTACACTGAAATGACCCTGGCCCAGCGTCAGGCGGAATACGCCGCCGTCCGGGCCGCCTATGAGCAGCAGAAGGCTCTGGGCCTGAATTTGAACATGGCCCGCGGCAAGCCCGGCCGCCAGCAGCTGGACATGGTCATGGACATTTTCGACGTGCTCAAGACCCCTCAGGATTACATCGTTGACGGCCTGGAAACACGAAATTACGGCGAGGTGGCCGGCGTTCCCGCCGCCCGCGCCCTCTTCGCGGAACTGTTGTCCTGCAAGGCCTCCCAGGTTTTTGTGGGCGGCAACGCCAGCCTCCAGCTCATGTATGACGCCGTGTCCAAGGCCTTCACCCACGGTCTGCTCCACAGCGAAAAGCCCTGGTCCAAGCTGGACAAGGTCAAGTGGATCTGCCCCGTCCCCGGCTACGACCGTCACTTCAAGGTCACCCAGTCCTTCGGCGTGGAGATGATCTCCGTCCCCATGACCGCCGCCGGCCCTGATATGGACATGGTGGAGGAACTGGTAAAGGACCCCGCCGTCAAGGGTATGTGGAACGTTCCCAAGTATTCCAACCCCGAGGGCGTGGTCTATTCCGACGAGACGATCCGCCGTCTCGCGGCCATGAAGCCCGCCGCTCCCGACTTCATGCTCATGTGGGATAATGCGTACTGCATCCACGAGTTTGACTGCGATTTTGTGGAATTTCCTGACATTCTGCAACTTTGCGCCGACTATGGCAACGCCGACATGGTGTACGAATTTGCGTCCACCAGCAAGGTCACCTTCCCCGGCGCGGGCGTCGCCGTCATGGCCGCCAGCGAGGAAAACATCGCCTATTTCAGCAAGCTCATCAACATCCAGACCATCGGCTTTGACAAGATCAACCAGCTGCGCCACGTCCGCTATCTGAAGGATAAATCGCACACGCTGGAGCTGATGAAGCGCCACGCCGCCGTCCTCGCCCCTAAGTTCCACGCCGTTCTGAACGCGCTGGACAGGGAGATCGCGCCCCTGGGCATCGCGGACTACAAACGCCCCGTTGGAGGCTACTTTGTCAGCGTAGATGCTATGGCGGGCTGTGCAAAACGTACCTTGGCTTTGTGTAAGGAGGCCGGCGTCACCATGACCGGCGCAGGCGCTACGTTCCCCTACGGCATCGACCCCAACGACAGCAACATCCGCATCGCGCCGTCCCTTCCACCGGTCAGCGAGCTGGAGCAGGCCATTGCCATTTTCTGCAATTCCCTGAAGCTGGCAGCCCTGGAAAAGCTGGGCGTGTGACCGCGTTTGAACCAATACCTGCACAGCAAAAGGACCGCCTTATGGCGGTCCTTTTGCATCGGCATTTACTTGTGCAGCAGGGGACTGAGGGGCTTGTAGATCAGGAAGCACAGCGCCACATCCAGCAGCCCCTTGCACAGGGTGAAGGGGACATTGAACACCAGTAGGCAGTTGAACAGGGCATTGCTGGTGGGGATCTGCGCCACGGTGCCCAGGATCGCCTGATACATCCCGATGATGCCCTCCAGCGGCAGGCCGTACAGCACCACATAGGCGGGGTAGACGATGAAGTAGTTAATGGGCAGGCTGATGAGAGCCATGGCGGCCGCGCCGGCCACCGAGCCCCACAGCGCGCCGGCCCGGTTCTTGTGGTGCTTGTAGATCAGGCCGGCGATGAACGCGAACGTCGCGCCCAGCAGGAAGTTGGACAGCTCACCCACGCCGGCGCTGCTGCCGAAGGGCAGGTGCAGCAGGTTCTTCACCAGCTGGATGGCCGCGCCGTACACCGGGCCGAGGGAAAACGTGCCCAGCAGAGCCGGCAGGTCGGAGACATCCAGCTTGATAAAGGCGGGCATTACGGGGATGGAGAACTCCACAAATTGGAGTACGGCGGCCACGGCGGACAGCAGTGCCGCCACGGTCAGATGATGGGTGGTTTTCTGGGACTTGGTCATAAAAAACGCTCCTTTTCAATGGTAAACACCCGGAAATTGCCTTCCAAGGTGTACGCATCAAAAAAGAGCATCGCAAAATGCCATACACGCCTTCTCTCATCCAGACTATACTGTCGGTATCGGAATTGCACCGATTCATGCGGCTGACGCCGCTCGCGGACTATACCGCCGGTGGGGAATCACACCCCGCCCCGAAGACAAAATATGCGGTTGTTTTCGCTCCCTATGATACACCATGCTTCCACAGAATGCAACTGTTTTCTTGTGTATATCAGTTTACAATAAATATTTATTGAAAAACGATAAATAATGGTTGACAAACGATATAGTCCGTGGTATGCTTACCGCAGAAAGGATGTGGATGTTATGAAGCGTATCGAGCACAAAAAGCTGGCGGTGCTGCTGCGTATAGGCCTTGTGATCGCGGCGCTGGTATGTGCGGCCATTTTCTTCTGGTTCCTGCCGGAGCAGGGCCGGGGCATCGCCCGGATAGCCCCGGAGTACGCCTGGGCGTTCTGGCCGTGCCTGATTTTTGCATGGCTGTTCGCTGTGCCGGTGTTCTGGGGAATGGCCCTGATGTGGAAGGTGTTTGGCCGCATCGGACGGGGCGAGGCGTTCTGCACCGCCAACGCACGGGCCATGCGCACGGCGGCGCAGCTGGCGTTTTTTGATGCGGTGCTGGTGCCGGTGGGGGTGATCACGCTGGGGCTGCTGGGCGCGGGGTCACCGGGATTGACGGTGATCCTCATGCCCGCGGGCACAATGGTGTGCGCCATGGTGGGTGTCATGGCCCTGGCGCTGAGCCGGCTGGTGGCGGACGCGGCGGCATTGCAGGATGAGAACGACTTGACGGTGTGAGGTGGCGGTATGATCGTATTTCACATAGACGTAATGCTGGCGAAGCGGAAGATGAGCCTGACGGAGCTGAGTGAACGGGTGGGCATCACGCTGGCGAACTTGTCCATCCTCAAGACGGGAAAGGCCCGGGCGGTGCGGATGGAGACGCTGGACCGGCTGTGCGCCGCGCTGGACTGCCAGCCGGGCGACCTGCTGGAGTTCCTGCCGGAGGAAAAGGCTTGAACCCTTTACAAATCCCGGGTTTCTGAGTACAATGGAGGGCAGAAGGCAGGTGAGGGCATGAGACCGAAACAGATGTCCGTGTGCTTCTCCGGCTATCGGCCCGAGAAGCTGCCATGGGGTGAGAACGAAGCCGACCCCCGGTGCGAGGACTTGAAAAAACGGCTGTATGAGGCGGTGTGCAGCGCCTGCGAGGAGGGGTATGCCCACTTTATCTGCGGCATGGCCCGTGGGGCGGATCTTTACGCCTGTGAGGCGGCGCTGGCCGCCCGGGAGCGGTATCCCCATATCACGGTGGAGTCGGCCATCCCGTGCCCTACCCAGGCCGACGGCTGGACGGAGGGGGAGCGGACGCGGTGGCGGTCGCTGGTGGCGCGGTGCGACTTTGAAACGGTGGTGCAGGCCCGGTATGCGCCGGGGTGTATGCAGCGGCGCAACCGGTACATGGTGGAGCACAGCGGACGCATTATTGCCGTATTTGACGGACAGGACGGCGGCACGAAGCGCACCGTGGAATATGCCATGCGGCAGGGCCTGGAGGTGGTGCTTTTGCCGCCGGCAGAGGGATGAAACGGGCCGTATTTTCCAATAAAAATGACGAGGGACGCCTTATGGCGTCCCTCGCTGTTTGCTGTGGGAGAGGTATCAATAGCTGCCCAGGTCGGCGCTGGCGTCGCCCTCGGCGTTCTTGCCGAACTCGTAGTCGTTGCCGGGCAGGAGGGCGTTCAGCACGACGCCTGCCAGGGCGGCGATGGCCAGACCGGTCAGGGTGATGTCGGCGCTGCCCACGGTGAAGGTGATGCCGCCGGTGGAGGCGAAGCCCAGACCGCACACGAAGATGACGGCGGCGATGATGAGGTTGCGGGACTTGGTGAGATCCACCTTGTTCTCCACCACATTGCGCACGCCGACGGCGGAGATCATACCGTACAGCACGAAGCTGACGCCGCCCACGATAGCGGTGGGGATGGAGTTGACCAGTGCGTCAAACTTGGGGGAGAAGCTGAGGATGATGGCGTACAGCGCCGCCAGGCGGATGACCCGGGGGTCATAGACGCGGCTCAGAGCCAGCACGCCGGTGTTCTCGCCGTAGGTGGTGTTGGCAGGGCCGCCGAACATACCGGCGAGGGCGGTGGCCAGGCCGTCACCCAGCAGGGTGCGGTGCAGGCCGGGGTCTTCGATGAAGTTCTTGCCGGTGGTGGAGGAGATAGCGGAGATGTCGCCGATGTGCTCCATCATGGCGGCGATGGCGATGGGCGCCATGACAAGGATGGAGGTCACGTCGAACTTGGCGATGACGAACTTCTGCAGGCCCACGATGTCCGCGCCGGCGACTTCGGTGAAATCTACCTTGCCAGCGATAAGGGCGACGATGTACGCACCCACCACACCCAGCAGGATGGGGATGATCTTGACCATGCCCTTGCCCCAGATGTTGGCCACGATGA
>OLOV01000678.1_pt1 | contig 29802 bp, 24 predicted proteins | sample 1672931 | NCBI WGS metagenome assembly OLOV01 (sample SAMEA3136738, study PRJEB25190) | human gut metagenome | biome: human gut; feature: human-associated habitat; material: faeces | place: Austria | collected 2013 | reverse complement strand
GACAATATATGAAGAAATCGGAAAACGCGCGGGCGGCGACATTTATATCGGCGTGGTTGGCCCGGTCAGAACCGGCAAATCTACCTTTATCAAGCGCTTCATGGATGTGATGGTGTTCCCGCATATGATAAACAGCTATGAAAAAACCAGAGTCATGGATGAATTGCCGCAGAGCGGCGAAGGCAGAACCATCACGACAACAGAGCCAAAGTTTATTCCGCCGGAGGCAGCAACAGTATCCGCGGGAAACGGCGTGCAGATGAAGGTGCGTTTGGTAGACTGCGTCGGATATTTGGTACCTGGCGTTTTGGGCGACAAAGAAGAAGGCGCGGAACGCATGGTTTCAACCCCTTGGTCCGCGGAGCAGATGAGTTTCAGTCAGGCCGCGGAGCTTGGTACGGAAAAAGTGATTCGCGAGCATTCGGTGGTCGGCATCGTCGTTACGACAGACGGCAGCTTCGGGGAGCTGCCGCGCGAAAACTTTACAGAAGCGGAGGAAAGAACGATCGCGCAGCTCAAGAGCCTGCAAAAACCGTTTGTAGTACTGCTTAACACCGTAAATCCGCAAAGTCAAAAAAGCAGAGAACTTGCCGCTGCGCTGGAGGAAAAATACGAGGTTCCGGTACTTTCGCAAAATTGTCAGCGTATGCAGGCAGAGGATTTTGACTTAGTCTTTCACAGACTGCTCCTGCAGTTCCCTGCCTGTGAAATCGCGATTACGCTGCCCGGTTATTTAGACGCGCTTCCCAAGACCCATTGGATAAAAGAAACCATGATCGCGCAGATACGGGATTGGACGCGAGCCTTTGAAACGATGGGGCAGGCGCTGGATACCTGTCCGATGATCGTAGACGGAACGGTTATGAAGGAGGTCCGCATCGCGCGTACAGATCCAGCGAACGGATTGATCGTGCTGCAGCCGCAGCTCGCGCCGGACCTTTATTATAAGGTGATTGAGGAGCTGCTGGACGCGAAGGTGGAAAATGACAGCCAGCTGTTTTGCATGCTGCGCGCGTACGCGGAAGCGAAAAAAGCCTATGACGGGCTAAAAAGCGCATTAACAGAGGCTGAGAAAGAAAATTACGGAATTGTCGCGCCGAAGCTTTTTGAGATGACGCTCGAAAAACCGGAGGTCTTCAAGCAGGGCAGTAAGTACGGCGTGCGTATGAAGGCAACTGCGCCCTGCATGCATATTATCAAGACCAATATCACCACTGAGGTGTCTCCGGTCGTAGGTACGGAGAGTCAATCTGTGGAGCTGGCGCGGAATTTATCCGAACAATTTGATAAAGGGGAGGACACCATTTGGGAAACGAATCTCTTTGGAAAAACGCTGAAGGAAATGGTAACCGAGCAGATGGAAAGCAAGGTCAGCAATGTGCCGGAGCATCTGCGCGGCAAGGTACAGCGTTCCCTGCAAAAAATCAGCGATGAGGGAAAGGACTACTTTATCTGCATTATTTTATAGTCTTGTCAACTGAAGGTATGCTATCCGAAAAAAAGCGCATACTAGCTCTATGAAAGAAGAAAGACAACATGCAGACGCGCGGCGCGCAAACAAAAAAAGGAAAATTACAGTGATGGGGGTCGCGCTGCTGACCTCCTTTATTACAACCTTTATGGGCAGCGCGCTGAATCTTTCCATACCGTCCATTGACGCGGAATTTGAAGCAGGCAGCCGTACCGTCAACTGGGTGATTACCGCATATATGCTGAGCTGTACGGGATTGGCGATTCCTTTTGGATATTTTGCGGACAGAGGCAGACAAAAGCAGATTTTAAGGCTGGGCATCGCGATTTTTACGATCGCCTCGATCTTGGCGGTCTTTTTTTCGCGTATCGGTCTGTTGATTTTGTTCCGCGGTCTGCAGGGCGCAGGCGCCGCGATGATCTTTAGCAGCAATATTCCGATTTTGATCGCGGCTTTTGATGAGGATCAACGAGGCCGCGTTTTAGGTTATGCTGCCTGCGCGAATTATTTGGGTCTGTCGGCGGGACCGGTACTGGGCGGCGTGCTCAATACGAATTTCGGCTGGAGAAGTATTTTTATCGTGACTGCTGTGATATCCGGCATCGCGCTTGCGGGCGCGTGGCTGTTTGCTGTCAAAAAAGAAGAAAGAGCGCCTGAGCCCGCAGCGCGAAACGGATTGCAAGTTTGCAGGCACGCGCGAAGCAAATCCAAAAGCCTGCGGCACTATCTCGCGCTGTTACGGGAAAACCCCGCGTTTGTTTGTTCCAATTTAGCGGCGTGGATCAATTATGGCGCGAATTTCAGCGTAACCTATCTCTTGTCGCTGTATCTGCAATCGGCGCGGGACTGTTCGGCGCGGCAGGCGGGTTTCCTTTTAGCCGCGCAGACCGTAGTGATGGCTGTTTTTTCGCCGCTTTCCGGGCGGCTGTCGGACAAGCTGTCCGCGCATAAGCTTTCTGCGATCGGCATGGGAATCTGCGCGGTATCCCTGGGAATGCTTTCTTTTCTTACGCAGACCAGCTCAATTTGGTATGTCCTTGGCAGCCTGATGATCTGCGGCTTTGGGTTTTCTCTATTCGCCTCACCGAACAGCCACGCGGTCATGTCCGCGGTCAATAAAGAGGACTTTGGCATGGCTGCTTCAATTTTATCCACCATGCGCTCCTTTGGACATACGGGCTGCATGCTGCTGATTACAGGAATCAGCGGAATCTATTTGCGAAACATTCCCCTGCAGGAAGCAGATCCCCTGTTGCTTCTCAAGATGATGCGTCTGGTGTTTTGCGTCTTTCTAATATTCTGTATTCTTGGATTTTTTATGGCAAAAAAACGAAAAATGTGGTAGAATATTTTTTAAGCTATTACCTTCGTCAAGCGAAGGTAACATTTTGCGTAATACGAGGGGATTTGAGAAACGAATATGAATATAGTCTTTTTACCGGATCATACAGTACCGGCGCTGGTCGGAATCTACACGATCAATATTTTGATGATTATCGCTGTCATTTTTGCGGAGCGCAAAAGCCCATCGGCAACGCTCGCGTGGATCATGGTGCTGGCCTTTGTCCCAATTATCGGCTTCGTTTTTTATCTGGTTTTTAATCAGAATATCGCCAGAATTAAAATCAATCGGCTGACGGAAAACGAAAAATACGTGGTGAGTCACGCGTTAAAAAAACAGATGCAGGAAATGGACAATCCGCGCTACGCGTTTCATTGTCCGACAACTAGGAACTGGCGGCATCTGATCAAGCTGAATCAGGTCTACGGACACGCTTTTTACAGCGAGAACAATCAGGTGGAGCTGATTACGGACGGAATGACGCTTTTTGACAGGATGATGCGAGATATTCAGGGAGCGAAGGACACCATCAATATGGAATACTTCATCATCAAAAAGGATTTTGTCGGGATGTCGCTGATCGAACTTTTGACACAAAAGGCAAAGGAAGGCGTGACGGTACGCCTGCTTTTGGACAGCATGGGCTGCCGAACCATCAATGAACATGTACTCAAGGACTATCTGGCGGCAGGCGGCAAGGTCGGCTTTTTTTTCAAACCGAAATTCAAGATCTTCGGTCTGAAGCTGAACTACCGCAATCACCGCAAAATTGTCGTCATTGACCACAAAATCGCTTATACGGGCGGCTACAATATCGCGAAGGAGTACATCGGACAAAAGAAAAAATTCGGTTATTGGCGTGACACCCATGTCAGGATTACCGGCGACGCGGTGGCGGATCTCAACGGCCGGTTTATTTTAGATTGGCGGTTCACCACCAAGGAACAGCTGCAGCTTGAGGCGGCACGTATGGCAGAGGGGGAGACACCGGGACATATCGGCGTGCAGATCGTTTCTTGCGGACCGGAATCTCCATCTGAGGAGGTAAAACGTGCCATGATGCGTATGATTACCTTCGCCGAGAAGCGTGTTTACTTACAGACTCCGTATTTCGTACCGGATCCGAGCATTGTCGAATCCCTAAAAATGGCGGTGCAGTCGGGGGTCGATGTCAGAATTATGATTCCGCACATGCCTGATCACGTTTTTGTCTACTGGGCGACGTATTCTTATGTCGGAGAGCTGCTTCGATCAGGCGCCAGAGCCTATATCTATGACGACGGCTTCTTGCATGCCAAGACACTGGTCGTGGACGGAGAAGTCGGCACCATCGGCTCGACCAACTTTGACAACCGTAGTTTTCGTTTGAATTTTGAAACCAACGCGTTCATTTTTGATAAGGACTTCGCGCAGCAGATGGAGCGCGCCTTTATCCACGATATGGCACATCACGGACATGAATTGACCTACGCGGATTATCTGAAGCGAGGAAAACTCATCAAATTTAAGGAAGCAATCTCAAGACTCTTATCGGATATATTATGACAACAAGGAGGAATAGAAGATGGAAAGTAAATTGCAGTATTATATGCGGGTATTCAAGGGAGCGAGCTTTAAAAAGTTCTTTAAGGTGCTGGACAACGCGCATGAACGCTCCGGCAAAAATAAAATATATCTGTTTTTTGATATGCTGCATTGTATGAAACGTTACGGCGCGGGCTACAACGATTATGTCATTTTTGAATTCTGGAATCTTGACGCCAAGCAGCGCGACACGTATCTGACCAGATTTCGCAGCAAGAAGCTGATGATGTTCATGAACGATCACAGCTACGCGCATATTTTTAACAACAAGAATGAATTCAATAAGGTATTCAAGGATTTTATCGGCAGAGAGTGTCTGGATCTGGAGACGGCGACGGATGAAGAAGTGAAGCATTTCTTTGATACGCGCAAAAAGATTTTCGCCAAGATGAAAGATCTTTCCTGCGGCATTGGCTGTGAGCTTTTGGAAACCGAAAAATTCGCGGACAGCGACGCTTTTCTGTCCTATATCAAAGAAAAGCATTTCGCGACCATCGAGGATGTCATCGAGAATCATCCGGATGTAGCGAAGATGTATCCATATTCCGTCAATACCATGCGCATGATGACGATGATCGACGCCAAGGGAAAGCCGCATGTGATCTATGCAGTGTTTAAGATGGGACGAGACGGCAGAGTGGTCGATAACTACGGTCTGCACGGACCGGTGGATCTGGAAACCGGCGAGTTTCTCTATCCGGCCCATTCCGGAGATACGACTGCCGGGAAGCATTATACGGAGCATCCGAACACGCATCAGCCGCTGATTGGATACCATGTGCCATACATGAAGGAAGCGGTTGAGCTGGTTAAAAAAGCAGCGCTGGTCGTGCCGCAGATGCGCTATGTCGGATGGGATGTCGCAATCACACCAACCGGTCCGGCGATCATCGAAGGCAATAATTACTGCGCGCATGACTTTTGGCAGCTTCCGGGGCAGACGCCGGGCGGCATCGGCATCATGCCGACAATCAAAAAGATCATACCGGAATTTCAATATTAAGCAGGAAAGGACCCAAAGATAAAATGGGAAAAATCAGATATTACGTCGCGCTTTGGGCAGCGAAGCTGTCCATTATCGCGCTTAAAATCACCAGGCATAACGGCACGAACTTCCCCGGCGTTCTGGCGCTTCGGATCTGTCCGGACTTTTTGAAGTATATCGGCAAGCCGCAGAAGATCATCGCAGTGACCGGAACCAACGGTAAGACGACCGTATCCAACATGCTCCTGGATATGTTGACGATGGACGGCAAGCGTGTGATGAACAACAAGATGGGCTCCAATATCAATTCCGGTATCGCCTCGTCGCTGATCTACGGCGCGAGTCTCGGCGGCCGCTGCAGATACGATCTGGGGCTGTTTGAGGTGGATGAACGCTCCGCTTTGCGCGTTTATCCTTATTTGAAGCCGGATTATATGCTGATCACAAATCTTTCTCGTGATTCTATCATGCGAAACGCACATCCGGAATATATCCGCGATATTTTGACAAAGTACATCCCGAAAGAAACCAAATTGATTTTGAACGCGGACGATTTGATCTGCTGCGGCATCGCGCCGGAAAATCCAAGGGTTTATTTCGGCATCGAAAAAATGGATACCGACGTGACGGACTGCGTTAATCTCATCAATGATCTGCAGATCTGTCCGCAGTGTCACCAGAGACTGGAATACGAATATCGCCGCTATAACCACATCGGCAGAGCCTACTGTCCGCATTGCGGTTTCAAGGCGCCGGCTTATGATTACGCGGGCTGCCATGTTGATCTTGACAAGATGCGCATCGACGTACGGGATGCTGCCGGCATTGGTCATTACAGGCTGCTTAACGAGAGCATCTTTAATATTTATAATGTGGTGTCCGCAGTCGCCTTGCTGCGCGAGATCGGCTACAGCCATGCGCAGATCGAGACGTTTTTCGCGAAGCTGAACATTGTCGGTTCCCGTTACGACGCGGAGACCATCGGCAGCCGCACGCTTTACCGCTTGCTTGCCAAAGAGAAGAACGCGTTCGCGACCACGCGTGTCTTTGATTACATCAGCGGCCTTGACGGAGATAAGGAGATCATTTTGATGAACAGCTGTCAGGGGGATATGAAGCACTGGTCCGAGAACACCTGCTGGCTGTACGACTGTGATTTTGAATTTTTGAATCGGGATAATATCAAGAATATCATCCTGTGCGGACCAAGACGGTTTGACCATAAACTGCGTCTTTTGCTGGCGGGCGTGCCGGAGGAGAAGCTTTCCTTCGCGGAGAGGGAAACTGATGCGCCGGACAAGCTGCGGCTCTTTGCGAACGACCAGATCTATGTGCTCTACGGAACGGATTCCATCGCGCTGGGCAAAAAAGTCGCCGATCAGGTCAGAACGCTTTTGATCGCGAAGAACAAGGAGGAGGGCGAAGCTGATGAAAATTGAAGTCTTATATCCTGAGATCGCCAACCTCTACGGTGACCTGGAAAATATAACTTATTTACAAAAATCCAATCCGGAGATTGAAGTCGTGGAAACGCATCTGACGGATGTGCCGCTTTTTGTCAGCGAGAAGCCGGCTCTTGTATATATGGGTACGATGACGGAACGCGCGCAGCTTTTGGTGATCGAGGCGCTGAAACCGCACCTTGCGGCTTTACAGGAACGCATCGCGGACGGAACCCTGTTTTTGATGACAGGCAACGCGCTCGAAATTTTTGGAAGCCGCATCGAAGACGTGGACGGCACCTCTGTCGAGTGTCTGGGATTGTTTCCGACGGTGGCCAGGCGTGATATGATGCACCGCTATAATTCTTTGTATCTGGGAAAATTCGAGGGGATGGATGTCGTGGGTTATAAGAGCCAGTTCACGCAGTCCTACCGCATGCCTGATGCGGCAGCAGTTTATCCCGATGTCAAAGCCGCATGGGAAACGACCAGAGGACCGGGCCTGAATCCGGACATGACAGGGGAGGGCCTGCGGGTCAACAACTTTATAGCGACCTATGTCATCGGGCCGATTCTGGTCTTGAATCCGCCGCTCGCGAAGTGGTTTCTGCGAGAGATGGGCACGTCCGAACCGAAGCTTGCCTTCGAGGATGCGGCCATGGAAGCCTATCGGGTCAGAACAGAGGAATACAGCAATCCAAATACCGGTTTCTACTATTAGCCGAACGGATACGCATGCGCGGCATACTCTCTGCCGGATGGGAGAAAGGAGAAAGCAATGTATTTGAGCGTTGGTGAAATATCAAAGATTTTGGGGATTTCAACGGAAACGATTCGACATTATGTGCAGGAAGGCATTATTACACCACATAAAAATACAGCGAATAATTATTGGGAGTATTCTTCTGATGACTTTATCCGTCTTACAGATGTGCTTTTTTATCGCTCCATGGGCCTGTCAGTGAAGGAAATTAAGACAATTATGGGTGGCGCACCGATAGAAGAACTCGGCGACATCATCAAAATAAGGCGTGCGGAGCTGATCAAGATCATCAAGGAAACGGTGGATATGATGCAGCGCCTGGATGACTGGGAGGAATGCTACTGGAGCGAAATCGGTCTGTTGGGAAAATACAAAATCGGCCCGATGCCAATCGAGTACCGCCGCGCGAATTATATTTCACAAGACGAACACATCGCGAATTCACTTCGTCGGTGTTTTGTCCTGGAGAGAGAGGATTGGATGTGCTTGTCGGTTTCCTTTTACTATCATCTAAATGATAAGGAAAAAGGACTGCAGAAGTATTTTTCCTTCAATGAAAACACAAGATTAAAAATCTGTAATGCCAAAACAGGCAGCATCGCGGAAAAAGCAGATCATTGTTTGATTACAGAGGTTCTCTTTTCGGATGACGCGGAAGCTATGTTCGCACCGATGATTGCATATGCAAAGGAACAGGGCATTGCTTTGACCGGAGAATTTTACGGCAGAGAAGAAACAAATTTTTATCAAAATGGGAAGCGTTTGGGCTTATACAAGGTCTACGCGCCGATTCGCAAAAAAAAATAACAAAGAACTTGACCTCGGGCATGCCCCGAGGTTTACAATTATCATAAAGACCATAAAAGGAGGAAGCGGTCATGAACAAGACGCAGCAACAGATCCGCGATTATTTTTTTTCGCAGAAAGACGAGATCTGCACACATCTGAAGCATTTGATGGAGATCAAAAGTATCAGTGACGACCGCAAGGCCTGTAAAGAGGCGCTGCGGTATGTGATAAGGCTGGCAGAATCTTTTGGCATGAAGACCGCCGTCGGAAAACACGACGATGTCGGTGTGATCGAGATCGGTGAGGGCAGACTGACGCTGGGAATTCTGGCACATGTGGATGTGGTAGATGAGGGCAGCCTCGCGGCTTGGAATTATGAGCCGTTTACGCTGACAGAGACAGACGGGATGTTCTACGGGCGGGGTATTGTAGATGATAAGGGACCGGTCATTGTGAGCCTTTACGCAATGAAATTCCTGCTGGAACAGGTGCCGAAGTTTCAGCGAAAAATTCAGTTGATTGTAGGCAGCAGTGAGGAATCCGTATGGACTGATATGGTTCATTTTAAAGAGGAATTCCCGCTGCCGGATTATGGCTACTCACCGGATGGCAACTTCCCAATCTTTCATGTCGAAAACGGCTATATGGATGTGGTTTTGGAATTCATGCAGGAACTGCCGGAGCCTTGCGAAGCGTTTCGCAGCGGTTCCTCCGAGAACAGCGTGCCGTCAGAAGCGGAGTTTGTCTATTGTGGACAAATCCGGCGTTTTCAGGGTAAGGCTGCGCACAGCTCCACGCCGGAGCTCGGTGAGAACGCGATGCTCAAAATGGCGGCAGCACTGCCGGAACCAAAACCGGACTTTGCTAGATTCCTCTGTGATTTTTTTCCGGAAGGGTGCTATGCCTCCTTGCTTCCGCTTGAAAAAGACTCACGCGTAAAGAACGACGGCCCGGCGCTGCCGACCACGATCGTGCCGACAATTCTCAAACAGGATGGAAAGCGCGTCAGTATCAATTTTAATATTCGGCAGGCGTTTGACATCCCAAACGAGAATATTCTGGCGGCCTTTGAACAGGAAAAAGACGGTTATCATTATGAGATCCATATCAAAGAAAATCTGTCGCCGATCTTTGTCGATGAACATCAGCCTTGGCTCACGCGCATGAAAGCTGTTTATGAATCTTACGGCAAAAAGTGCGAATTCCTGTCTGCGCCCGGATGCACCTATGCCAAGATGATTCCGAATTTTGTCAGCTGGGGACCGGTGTTTCCGGAGGATTTGGATTGCGCGCATATGGAAAACGAAGAAATCTCGGTGGACAGCTTCCTTTTGGGCGCGGAGATTTATACCATGTACCTGTATCAAGAGGCGATGCAGTCAGGATAAACATGCGCATAACTTTACAAACTGGACTAAACGAGGTGAGAACTTGAAAACGGAACAAAAACTAATGGAAGAACTGGCAAAAATTGATGTCGCCGGACTGACATCCGAGATGGTCAAGATCCCGAGCTATTCTTTTATGGAAGAACAGGAACGGGAGATCGCCCGGTATATCGGCGATCACTTTACCGCTGAGGGCATTGAGAACGAGGTCATCGAGATCGAACCGGGGCGCTATAACGTGACGGCAAAGATCCCGGGAAAAGATCCGCAGCATGCACGTTCCCTGATGCTTTCCGGCCATATGGACACAGTGCCTGCTTACGATTTTAAAGACGCTTTTTCGGGACGTATCGCGGACGGAAAGGTGTTCGGCAGGGGCGCCTGTGATATGAAAGGTCCGCTGGCCTCGATGATGGCGGCGATGACGGCTATCAAACGCGCGGGAATCGAATTGGACGGCGATTTATACTTTACCGGCGTTGCTGATGAAGAAGAGCTCGGAAAAGGTGTAAAATATCTGATTCAGCATGGTCCACATACCGACGGCGCGATCATCGGTGAACCGGGGGAAATGATCATTCAGCTGGGCCACAAGGGTCTGGAATGGATTGAAGTTACGATCGAGGGTAAAAAAGTACATGGCGGAGACCGTAAGAACGGGATTAACGCCATTCAAATGGCAAGCCGTTTTGTAAACCGGATCTATGAGGAGTACATACCGGTTCTCGAATCAAGACGGCATCCGATTCTCGGGGAGCCGACAATCAATATCGGAACGATTACGGGCGGTGACCAGCCAAGCACTGTGCCGGGAGAATGTGTGATGAAGCTGGATCGCCGATGCGTGCCGGAGGAAAGCATCGCGCAGGTTTACGAGGAGCTGGAAGAACTCGCGCGGCGCTTGAAGGAAGAAGATCCGCGGTTTCACGCTGTCATCCGTGATGTCTTTGAAGGCGCGAACGATATGCCGCATTTGCCATTCGCGACTGATCCTGAGAATCCACTGGTACAGAGCGCAAAAACAGCGTTGCGCAGAGAACAGGAACTGCGGCATGAGAGCAGCATGACAGATGCCGAAATCCCGCTTTCGGTTTTTCCTGCGTGGACGGATGCCGGCTTTATGACCAGTCAGACGGATATGACCTGTATCATCCTGGGACCGGGGCAGCTTGGCGTGGCACATTCCATTCACGAATGTATTGAAATCAAGCAGCTGCAAAAAGCAGCGCTGGTTTACGCGATAACAGCGCTGCATTACTGCCGCTAAAAAATCAAAAAAAATCTTGACCCTGTGCTTACCACAGGGTTTATGATTTTATACGGAATTGTATTGCTGAAATAGAAATCATGACGTTACTTATTTTATTGCTTATTTAACGACCAAATGATTGGAGGCGAAACATGGAAAAGAAAGAGAAAAAAACATGGAATCCCAATCCGTATGTGCTGTTGCTGATCATCATCTTGATTTGTTCTGTCGCTACATGGATTGTCCCCGCGGGAAGCTTTGAGCGTGTATATGATGAAGAACTTGGAAGAAATCTCGTTGTGCCCGGAAGCTTTGAATATATCGAAGATACGCCGGTAGGCATTACCGGCTTCCTGGAAAGCGTATTTAACGGTTTTTGTGACGCTGCTGATATCATCTTTTTCATTCTCTTTGCGGCCGCTTACGTCAACGTGCTTTCCAGCAAAGGCGCATTGAACGCGTTGACCGGCTATTTACTCCGTACGCTCGGAGACAAAGATGTATTGATTATTCCGGCATTTATGCTCTTATTCGGTCTTGGCGGCACGACCTTTGGTATGTTCGAAGAGACATACGCGCTGATTCCGGCCTTTATCGTAATCGCCATCGCGCTCGGATATGACCGTATCGTCGGCGGCGCGATTGTATTCGTAGGTGTCGCGACCGGATTCGCGGCAGCAACGCTGAATCCGTTTACCATCGGCGTCGCTTCCGCGGTTGCAGAGGTGGATTTAGTTACACCGAAGCTGCTGGCGTTCCGTATTGCATGCTTTGTACTTTTTGAGGTATTGGCTGTCGCCTATGTCATGCGCTACGCGAATAAAATCCGTAAGGATCCGACAAAGAGCGTCATGTACGGAGACGCGAACGCGTTGGAAGGAACCGAGAACCTGGGTTCCAAAGAGGAAATTATGAACGCGCATTTTTCGAACCAGCATAAGCTTGCCTTGCTGGGATTCATTGCTTTGATTGTGATTTTGATTTTAGGCATTATTCTCCAGGGCTGGTATCTGGGAGAGATCGCGACTTTGTTTTTGGTATTTATGGTTCTGACTTGTCTGATTTACAGACTCAAAAGCAACGAAATCGCGGACATGTTCGTTGCGGGCGCGAAGAGCGCGCTGTTCGGCGCGATGCTCGTCGGCATGGCCAGAGGTGTTTCCATTGTTATGACTGACGGAAACATCATCGATACCTGTGTAAACGCGCTTGCGAATGTTGTGTCGCAGCTTCCGGAGTCTGTAAACGCGATCGGCATGGTAGTGGTTCAGAATCTGGTTAACTTCTTTATTCCGTCCGGTTCCGGGCAAGCGGTTGTAACCATGCCGATCTTGGCACCTGTGGCAGATCTGATTGGACAGTCCAGAGAAGTCGCGGTTATCGCGTTCCAGTTCGGAGATGGTTTCTCCAATATGTTCTGGCCGACCGCCGTTGCGACAGAATGCGGTATCATGGGTGTTGGCTTGAACAGATGGTACAAATTCATTACGCCGCTGTTCGGTATGATGTTCCTGCTGCAGTGCGTCATGATTTGCGTCGCTGTCGCAATGGGAATCTAAGCTTTACGAATTTCAGCAATACATGCCAAAAGAGAAGGGACGGCGTATCGGATTATGTACGCCGTCCCTTTAAATTTCTGATTTTTTATTTGTTCGCGCCGCAGCATTTTTTGTATTTTTTGCCGCTGCCGCAGGGACATGGATCGTTTCTGCCTGGCTCCTTTTCCTTGTGGACAATCTTGGAGCGCTTGAAGTCCTTGATGATCTGCATGATCTTATCCTCTGAGAAGATGCCTTCCCATGCTTTCAGCGTGTACAGATAGTCCGCGTCAGCCTTGAGCATATTGAAATAAAGCTTCTCAAAATCAATGTCAAGATCAATGTCCGTATCCTCGGTCACAGCATCTAACTCAAACGGATTGTTCAGGCTTGTCTGAATGCCGTCCAAAAATCCCATGAAAATGACCGGATCTGCCTCGAATTTTGCGGCCAGCTCAGAAAACTTACCCGTAAGGCGCGGCTCCTTACTCTCTAAAATGTGCGCGTAGACGCGTGTTTCGGTCTCGCTGTATTCTTTCCAGAACGCTTCAAACGTTTCATCTGTCTGACCTTCCATCAGGTCTAACCATTGTTTGTATAAACTCATTGAAATTATCCTCCGTAGGTATTTAAATGTATTTTTACGAATCGCGTCGATATCGATTCTGATGATGAATGAAATTTATATGCTTTTTGCAATGCTGATGATGTCACCGACTATTGCGCTGCCTGTCGGCAGGGCACCGGCGCCTTTGCCGTAGAACATAACGTCTCCGACCATGTCTCCTGTCACATAAACCGCATTATACTCATTGCTGACACCGGCCAGCGGGTGAGAAACCGGCAGTTTTTCCGGCGCAACACTGGCAGTGACATTACCATCTGCATCGATGGAAGCGTGCGCAATCAGTTTGAGCTTGCAGCCCTCGGATGCCGCAGCTGCAATCTCTGCACCGGTGATCTTCGAAATACCGGTCGTCGGGATCTCCTGCGGCGGAATATATTGATCAAAGAGCAGGGCGATTAGGATAGAAAGTTTATTCGCTGCGTCGATGCCTTCCACATCGGCGGTTGGATCAGCTTCTGCGAAGCCTTTAGCCTGCGCGTCTTTTAAAACATCCGCGTAGTCCGAGCCGTCTTCGGTCATTTTTGTCAGAATATAGTTTGTGGTGCCGTTGACGATACCCATGACTTCCAAAAATGCGTTGCCCTGCAGCGCGTTCTGAATAGAGGTCAAAACCGGAATCCCGCCGCCGACGCTGGCCTCAAACAAAAGCTTGACGTGATTCTTTGCGGCAGCGGCCTGCAGTTTCTCATAACTTGCTGCTACTGCGGCTTTGTTCGCTGTGACGACGTGTTTACCGTTCTCCATCGCCTGCAGCATGAAAGAGGTTGCCGGCTCAATTCCGCCCATCGTTTCCACGACGACATCGATCGCGGGATTCTTAAGAATATCGTCCGGGTCTTCGGTGGTCAGATGCGCGGGGATCCCGTCGCGCTTTCTGCGGACCAGAGCCTTGACGACATCAATGGAAACGCCGGTTCTTTGTGTGATTAAATTATGATTTTTTGTAAGAATTTCATAAGCTCCGCCGCCGACGGTGCCGAAGCCTAAAATGCCGACATTGAGTTTTTCCATGTATGTTCCTCCGTGATTACGATCTGAATTTTGTATAATCGCAGGAATCATTATATCACTCTGTGATTCAATGATTCCAGCCTTGCAGCAACGCTGTTTATATAATCGCAGGAATCATTATATAATATTTTTTTAACTTTGTCATGAAATTCTCTTTATTTTTTTTAAAAATTTGTTATGATAGTGTGAGTGGAAAAAATTCGTGAAACGCAAGACGCGTCATTTACGAGATAGATAGGAGAGAAGATGGCATTACATATTGTGTTTGTAGAACCCGAGATACCGCCGAATACAGGCAATATCGCGAGAACCTGCGCGGCGACCGGCAGCGTGCTGCATTTGGTCAAACCACTGGGCTTTTGCATCGATGACAAGAGCCTGAAGCGCGCGGGACTGGATTATTGGCCGTTTGTGAAACTCGAGGTGCATGAAAGTTTAGAAGCGTTTATGCAAGAATACGGCCGCGGAGACAGACGCTTGTTCCTGGCGACAACCAAGGGTGGACAAATCTATACCGAGCCGCGATATCAAGACGAGGACATGTTTCTGTTCGGTAAGGAGACAGCGGGACTGCCGCGGGATTTTATCGCCGCGCACGCGGAAACGGCAATCAGAATTCCTATGAGCGAAGATACGCGTCTGCGGTCTTTTAATCTGGCAAATTCCGCGAACATTATTTTATTTGAAGCTCTGAGACAGTTAGGTTTTCCGGGCTTGAAATAGGGCATGTTCTTTGGTATAATAATTGCATAAGAGTTTTATGGTGTTTTTATTCGAGGTGTAGGATGAAGCTAGGATATGATTTAACAATTGAACAAACCCAAAAGCTGACCATGACCCCGGAACTGATCCAGGCGATTCAGATTTTGCAGTTCAATACGCAGGAGTTGGATTCCTTTGTGCAGAACGAACTCATGCAGAACCCGGTACTGGAATATGAGGGAAACGATGACAACAAAAGGGAACTAGAGGTTTCCAAGACCGAGACCTTGGACAAGAAGGAGGCGGAACAGTCTGACATCGATCTGCGTGAAAAGGTCAAAGAAGCGGAATATGATGATATCAGCTACAGACAGTGGGAATATTCCAAAGATCACGAAGAAACCTCCTTCGAGCAGTTCGTCAGCAAAGAGGAGACCTTGGAGGATTCCCTGCTTCTGCAATTGACGTTTTCCAAGTTAAAGGGCTGCGATCTCAAAATAGGCAGATATTTGGTTGAAGCTATCGATGACAACGGTTATTTAACCGTTGATATCGGCCGCGTGGCGAAGTGTTTTCAAGTTCCGCTTGCCAGAGTCGAGCATGTGCTGGACGTAATTCAAACCTTTGAGCCTGCCGGTGTGGGAGCGAGAAATCTGGAGGAATGTCTGATTATTCAGCTTGCAGTCAAGGGACTTTTAGAGGACTCCGTTGAATATATTATTTTGAATCATTTGGCAGATCTTGGGGATAATAAGCTGAACAAAGTAGCGAAAGCGACCGGCTTGACGATTCCGCAGGTACAGTTGATTTCTGACTTGATCCGGACTTTGGAACCGAAGCCGGGACGTCAGTTTTCATCCGGAGAGAATGTCAAATACATCGTGCCGGATGTGACCGTAGAGAAAATCGACGGGGATTACCATGTCGTGACCAATGACGGAGCCGTGCCGCGGCTGATGGTCAGCCCGTATTATTCGACAATCGCCAAAGAGGCTCCGCATGATGAGGAACTTTCCAAGTATCTGAGTGATAAATACAATGCGGCGCTTTGGCTGATCCGCAGCATTGAACAGCGCAAGCAAACGATCTATAATGTCGCGCAGGCTGTCGTGGATTACCAGAAGGAGTTTTTGGACAAGGGTCCTAAATATTTAAAAACTTTGACACTCAAACAGGTCGCGGAAGCGCTTGATATTCACGAGTCTACAGTCAGCCGTTCCATCAACGGCAAATATATGCAGACGCCGCGCGGTGTGTTTGAAATCAAATATTTCTTTTCCAGCGGTGTGACAGGCGCTGATGGTGAGGGCATGTCGTCCAACAGCATCAAATCCTTTATCAAGGAGATCATCGACGGAGAAGATCCGAAGAAGCCTTACAGTGACCAGGATATGGTGGAAATTCTCAGCAGAAAAGGCATCGAGATTTCCAGACGGACGGTCGCAAAATACAGAGAAGGTATGAATATTTTATCTTCCTCCAAGAGAAGAAGATATTAATATATTTTAAAAACATAAACAAATAAAATCAAAGAGTCATTCAAAGAGATTTAGGAGGAGAATGAAAATGGCGATTAGAGTAGGAATCAACGGTTTTGGAAGAATTGGACGTGTTGTGATCCGCGCGGCGATGGAAATGCCGGAGATTGAGATCAGAGCGATCAATTTGAGAAACGCGGATCTGGAGTACATGGTTTACATGCTCAGATACGATACCGTTTTTGGCAGATTCCCAAAGAGTTTAGATCACGACCAGTCCGGAATATACATTGACGGCAAACATGTGGATGTGTTTTCCTGTTCCGACGCGCTGGAGATCCCGTGGAAAGAAGCAGGTGTCGATTATGTGATTGACTGTACCGGCGCTTATGTTACGACCGAAAAAGCGATGGATCACATCGAAGCAGGCGCGAAGCATGTCATTATTTCCGCGCCGGCAAAGGATAAAGATACACCAACCTTCGTTTACGGCGTAAATCACGAGAACTACCATTCGGATATGAAGGTCGTTTCTAACGCGTCCTGTACGACTAACTGTCTCGCGCCTCTGATGAAGGTGATCGAAGATCATTACGGGATTAAGGAAGGCCTGATGTCCACCATTCACGCGGCGACCGCGAAGCAGAAGGTTGTCGATGCCAAATCTCTCAAGGACTGGAGAACAGGCCGCAGTGTCTTCGGCAATGTGATTCCGTCCACAACGGGCGCGGCCAAAGCCGTCGGGCTGGTTATTCCGTCTCTCCAGGGCAAAATGACAGGTATTTCTTATCGTGTACCGACCGCGGACGTTTCCGTGATCGATGTCAACGTGGTATTGAATACACCGACGAGCGGTCCGGAGCTCAGACAGAAGATCAAAGAAGCTTCCGAGACTTATCTGAAAGGCGTTTTGGAATATGTCGATGATGAAGTGGTTTCCGGTGACTTTGTGGGAGATTCCCATACCTCCATCTTTGACTCCAGACAGACCATTGAACTGAATGACCATTTTTTCAAGCTGATCGCCTACTATGACAACGAATTCGGTTACTCCAGCAATCTCTTGAATATGCTCAAATACATGCATCAGATCGACTGTGAATAAATCCGCGTACATCATGTACATAAGTAAATGAAAAGGAGAAGAGATTTATGAAAAAAACAGTCAGAGACATTGATGTAAAAGGGAAGCGCGTTCTCGTCAGATGCGACTTCAACGTACCGATGCAGGACGGTAAGATTACCGACGATACCCGTATCGTATCGGCACTGCCGACAATCCGTTATCTGACGGAGCATGGCGCGAAGGTCATCCTGATGTCCCATATGGGAAGACCGAAGGGTGAACCGAAAAAAGAATTTACCTTGCAGCCGGTAGCGGACAGACTTACGCAGCTTTTGGGCAAACAGGTGGTTTTCGCCGCATCGGATCGCGTGGTGGACGAAAAAACGCGGCAGGCAGCGGCAGCGCTCGCGGAGGGCGATGTCATGCTTTTGGAAAATGTACGCTTCCGCAAGGAAGAAACCGAGAATGATCCGGGTTTTGCGAAAGAACTAGCATCGCTGGGGGATATTTTCGTCAACGATGCTTTTGGCACCGCACACAGAGCGCACGCTTCGACAGCGGGAATCGCGGATTATCTGCCATGTGTTTCAGGCTTTCTGATTGAAAAAGAGGTACAGTTCCTCGGAAACGCGGTAGAAAACCCAGAGAGACCGTTTGTCGCGATCATGGGCGGCGCGAAGGTTGGGGATAAGATTCCGGTCATCGAAAACCTGCTCAAAAAGGTTGATGCGCTGATCATCGGCGGCGGTATGGCGTACACGTTTTTTAAAGCGGAGGGTTTGGAAATCGGGACATCCATTCTGGATCAGGACAGCCTGGAACTCGCAAAGCAAATTTTGGCAAAAGCAGCACAAGCAGGCGTAAAGCTTCTGCTTCCGGTTGACGCGGTCTGCGCGAAGGAATTTCAAAATGATACGGAATTTGCTGTATTCGATAACGATAAAATTCCATCTGACATGATGGGTATGGATATCGGCCCGAAGACGATCGAACTGTTCAAGGCAGAGATCGCACAGGCCAAAACCATCGTCTGGAACGGACCGATGGGTGTCTTCGAAATGCCGAATTTCGCCGGTGGAACCAGAGCCGTCGCGGAAGCACTGGCCGCGGCAGATGCTGTGACGATTATCGGAGGCGGTGACTCCGCGGCAGCTTGTGAACAGTTCGGCTTGAAGGACAAGATGACCCACATCTCCACCGGTGGCGGCGCCTCCTTGGAATTTTTGGAAGGCAAGGTGCTTCCGGGCATTGCCGTGATCGAGGAAAAATAGGCATGCACACAGGACACCGCGGCGCGTGCAGTGCGCTTGCCGCGTGACACAGAAAAGACGCAGGAGGTACAAGGATGGTAAGAGTAGCAATTAACGGATTTGGACGTATCGGCAGACTGGCTTTTCGTAAGATCTTTGAAGATCCCGAGATGCAGGTAGTCGCAATCAACGATCTGACTGACCCTAAGATGCTGGCGCATCTTTTAAAATATGACAGCTCACAGGGCGCGTACCATGGACACGAGGTGCTTTGGGATGAAGATTCCATCACAGTGGACGGTGCGGATATTCCGGTCTACAAGGAACCGGACGCGCGCAATCTGCCATGGAAAGCACTCAATATCGATGTCGTTTTGGAATGTACGGGTTTCTATACGTCTAAAGCCAAATCGCAGGCACATATCGACGCAGGCGCCAAGAAGGTGCTGATTTCGGCTCCGGCAGGCAATGACCTTCCGACCATTGTTTACGGTGTCAACCATGAAACGCTGACCGAAAACGACCATATTATCTCCGGAGCCTCTTGCACGACCAACTGTCTGGCACCTATGGCAAAGGTTCTGAATGATTATCGGGAAGTGCGCACAGGCTTTATGACGACCATTCACGCGTATACCGGCGATCAAATGCTTTTGGACGGGCCGCACAGAAAAGGGGATCTTCGCAGAGCCAGAGCAGGCGCGATCAATATCGTGCCGAACTCGACCGGCGCGGCCAAAGCGATTGGTTTGGTCATTCCGGAGCTGGCAGGCAAACTGATCGGTTCCGCGCAGAGAGTTCCGGTTCCATCCGGTTCCATCACGATTTTGGACGCTACCCTCAAGGACATGACCGACAGTGTCTCCGTCGAGGGCATCAACGCGGCGATGAAGGCCGCCGCCAACGCGTCCTTCGGTTATACGGAGGAGGAACTGGTCAGCTCGGATATTATCGGCATGAGCTACGGATCGCTCTTTGACGCGACGCAAACGCTGGCACAGCAGTGCGGCACGCATATCTATGAGGTGCGGATCGTGGCATGGTACGATAATGAAATGAGTTATACCTGCCAGCTGATCAGAACTTTGAAACATTTGAAAAAGTTTATTAAATAAAGAAAGGCGAAATTTTCTATGCGCTATCCTTTTATCGCAGGAAACTGGAAAATGTATAAAACCATCGCGGAAGCCAGGGCCTTCGCGGAGGAATTCAAAAAAATATATCAGCCGTCTGACGTGCGGGTTGCCGTTTGCGCTCCGTATCCGCAGCTGCCGTTTCTGGTAGAAGCGTTTCGCGGAACCGGCATCGGCGTCGGCGCGCAGAACGTGCATTATGAAGCGGAGGGCGCTTTTACCGGAGAAATTTCGATTCCGATGCTCGAGGAAATCGGCGTGGATTACTGTATCGTCGGACATTCGGAGCGCAGACAGTATTTTAATGAATCGGACGATACTGTAAACCGCAAGGTAAAGGCACTGCTCGAAACAAAAATTGTACCGATTGTATGTGTGGGCGAGAACCTGCAGCAAAAAGACGCAGGCTATGAACGCCAATTGGTCAGCGAGCAGGTAAAGAACGCGCTGCATGACATTCCGCCGGAAAAAGCAGAGCGTGTAGTTATCGCCTATGAACCGATCTGGGCTATCGGCACCGGCAGAACCGCAACACCGATTCAGGCAAATATGATGTGTTCTTTGATTCGGGATACCTTGACAGAAATGTACGGTGACGAGGTCTCCGACCGCGTGATCATCCAGTACGGCGGCAGCGTGAAGCCTGAAAATGTGACGGAGATCATGGAGGGAGAGGAAATCGACGGTGCTTTGGTAGGCGGAGCCAGCCTGGAACCGCTAAAATTTCATGAAATTGTAAACTTTTAGCTTGATTTTATCAGGCAAGGTATGGTACAATTAACAAGTTAAAATTACAAGGAGGTATGAGATGAAGATTGTCTTAATGATTTTGCTCGCGATTGCAAGTCTGATTCTGATTGCCAGCGTGCTCCTGCAGTCCGGAAACAGCGCCGGTTTGTCAGGTTCCATCGCAGGCGGTGCGGAGCAGCTTTTCGGTAAGAAAAAGAGCAAAGGTTATGAAGCACTGCTGGAAAAAGTGACCGCTATCGGCGCTGTATTGTTCATAGTGCTTTCTCTTGTAATCGTCACAATGGAATAATTGTGAGAAAACATGCGTTTGCTTAAATTGTTTTTATTATATTTCACGATGAAAAGAGGTACGAAGGACGTGCCTCTTATTCGGCGTGAGTAGGAGGTATTATATTATGGAAAAAATTTTTCCGGTTGTCGCGGCCGTCATTGGTCTGATTGTTGCTTTCTGTTTAGCATCATGGATCAAGAAGACTGATGAGGGTACCGACAGGATGAAGGAAATTGCCGGATACATCAGAGAAGGTGCGATGGCGTTCCTGGCAAGAGAATACAAAACAATGGTAATCGTTGTTGTTGTATTATTCTTAGTAATTGGTTTTGCGCTTCAAAACTGGACAACCGCTGTTCTTTATTTGTGCGGCGCGGCGTTATCTGTTTTAGCCGGTTTCTTCGGCATGAAGGTCGCTACGCTCGGTAACGTAAGAACCGCGAATGCCGCGAGAGAGTCCGGCATGAACAAGGCATTAAAAATCGCCTTCAGATCCGGCGCTGTCATGGGTCTTTGCGTATCCGGTCTCGGTCTGTTCGGACTGGGCGCTGTACTGTGCGCGTTAGACCTTGCAACGGTTGTTGAATGCGTAACCGGCTTCGGTCTCGGCGCATCTTCCATGGCGCTGTTCGGCAGAGTCGGCGGCGGCATCTACACGAAGGCAGCAGACGTTGGTGCTGACCTGGTAGGTAAGGTCGAAGCGGGAATTCCGGAAGATGACCCGCGTAACCCGGCTGTTATCGCTGATAACGTAGGCGACAACGTCGGTGACGTAGCGGGTATGGGTTCCGACCTGTTCGAATCCTATGTAGGTTCCATTATTTCCGCAGTAACACTGGCAGCCGTTGCGGTAAACTCCGCACCGGAGACAGCAACGTTCTCAGAATCCGATGCTGCGATCTTCCCGCTGATTATTTCGGCGATTGGCATCATCGCGTCCGTCATCGGCATTCTGCTTGTCAGAGGCAAAGAGGGTGGAAACCCTGCGTCAGCCTTAAATATGGGTACGTACATCAGCGGCGTGATCGTTATCATTGCGACGGTACTCCTTTCCAAGTCCATGCTCGGTGACTACACCTACGCGGCAGCGATCATCGCAGGCTTGATTGTAGGTATCGCGATCGGTAAAATTACGGAAATCTACACTTCCGGAGACTACAAGCATGTTCAGGGTATCGCGGAACAGTCTCAGACCGGCGCAGCGACCACGATCATCAGCGGTCTGGGCGTTGGTATGATGTCCACCTTATGGCCGATCATCCTGATCTGTATCGGCGTATTCGTAGCTTACCAGTTTGCAGGTCTGTATGGTATCGCGCTTTCCGCGGTAGGTATGCTTTCCACAACCGGTATGACGGTAGCTGTTGACGCTTACGGTCCGGTATCCGATAACGCGGGTGGTATCGCGGAGATGTCTGAATTACCGCACGAAGTCAGAGAGATTACTGATAAACTCGACGCAGTCGGCAACACGACCGCTGCGATCGGTAAAGGTTTCGCGATTGGTTCCGCTGCACTGACAGCGCTGGCTCTGTTTGCATCCTATGCAGCAGTGACACATTTGGAAGTCATCAGCTTACTTGACCCGATCGTTATTATTGGCTTATTCATCGGTGCAATGCTGCCGTTCCTGTTCTCCGCTATGACGATGAACTCTGTCGGCAGAGCTGCGAACGAAATGATCGAAGAAGTCAGAAGACAGTTCAGAGAAAACAAGGGTATCATGGAAGGTACCGCAAAGCCTGACTATGCAAACTGCGTAGATATCTCTACGAAGGCTGCGTTAAAGGAAATGGTTGTACCGAGCATCATGGCAATCGTTGCTCCGCTGGCTGTTGGTCTGATCTTTGGACCTGCTGCACTCGGCGGCATGCTGGGCGGTGCATTATCCGCTGGTGTTCTGCTGGCTATCATGATGGCTAACGCAGGCGGCGCGTGGGATAACGCGAAGAAGTACATCGAAGAAGGACACTTCGGCGGCAAGGGCAGCGAGCCGCACAAGGCAGCTGTCGTTGGCGATACCGTCGGTGACCCGTTCAAGGATACTTCCGGTCCGTCCATCAACATTCTGATCAAGCTGATGACTATCGTGTCTGTTGTATTCGCGCCGCTGTTCGTACAGGTCGGCGGATTACTGACAAGCATCTAAATCCTAAACAGAATATCATTGAAAAGACTCCCGCGCGGGAGTCTTTTTGATTGCATAGAAAATATCGCCCAGTGATGTTTTCGAAATAACGACAAAAGCACCTTGCGAAATGGTGCTCATGGGTGAGCGCCATGCGTGCATAGAAAGCGGTATTTCGTTATGCGCACTTTTGTCCACTGTGAAAGATGGAAAGAAGGTCTCTTTCTCCCTTGCATTCTGCGCAAAAAAGTGTTAAACTATTAACAGCAAAATGAAGAGAAAATCATGCCGAGAGAATCAATTCCCGCGGCAAATTCATTTTCCAGAGCAAAGAAAGGAAGATAAAGATGTATCAGACAATCAAGTATGAAGTGAAAGACAAGGTGGCCACCGTTACAATCAACAGACCGGAGGCGCTGAACGCGTTAAATTCGACCGTTCTCGATGAATTATTTGATGTTTTTAATGTCATTGACAAGGACGATGAAGTAAGATGTGTGATCGTGACAGGCGAGGGAAGATCCTTCGTCGCGGGTGCGGACATCGCGGAAATGTCCACGCTCAATCCGGTAGAGGGCAAGCGTTTTGCACAGAAAGGCCACAGGGTGATGAACTTCATCGAAAAGACCGAAAAACCGGTTATCGCGGCAGTCAACGGCTTTGCGCTCGGCGGCGGCTGCGAGCTTTCGATGGCGTGCGATATTCGCTTGGCATCCGTAAAGGCGGTGTTCGGACAACCGGAAGCAGGTCTTGGCATTACACCGGGATTTGGCGGCACGCAGAGATTATCCAAGATTGTGGGACCTGGCAACGCGGCGATGCTGATTCTGACCGCGCAGAACATCAAAGCGGACGAGGCACTGCGGATCGGACTGGTGCAGAAGGTAGTCGAGCCGGAAGAACTGATGCCGACAGCGGAAGCGATGGCGAAGAAAATCGCCTCCAACGCGCCGGTAGCGGTCATGGCTTGCAAGACGCTGCTCAATAAGGGTTACCATCTTGACCTCTTCAGCGGCTGCGCCCTCGAAGCAGAAGGTTTTGGCGTATGTTTCGGTACCGAAGATCAGAAAGAAGGCATGAAGGCGTTCCTGAACAAGACAAAATACGAATATCAGGGGAAATAAGAAGAAAACTTCTAACGATCAATATTTAACAGGTTGTCGCATTAACGGTTATTTTTCGTTAATGCGACAACCTGTTTATATTTTAAGAAAGAATTTCTCACCTTTTGTAGCATGACGATAAAAAAGTGTTTTTCGACGGGGTTTGATGAAGGACAGGTTTGCTTCAAAAAAAGAGGATATTGTTGAATTATTATAATATGATATTAAATTACCAATGGCAGAAATTCGGCAAAAATGGCGAAAAATCGGCGATTGTTTTTAAAAAAAGTATTGTATAAGAATTGAAAAGATTGAATAATCAATGATTTCAATTAGTTTTAGTAATGGCATAAATGTTGCTATACTATATTATGCCGGCAAAAAAACAGAGAGGAGGACGAAAATTGGACGTAAAACAGGAAGTTAAAAAAATTGAAGAAGAAATTATAAACTGGAGAAGGGATTTGCATAAAATTCCAGAATTAGGTGATGAAGTACCACTTACAACAAAATACATTAATGATGTACTGTCGCAAATGGGACTGACTGTAAAAAAATATTCAAATTCGGGTCTTTCGACTGTCATTGAAGGCAAGAATCTGGGACCAACAATTGCATTTCGTGCAGATATTGATGCACTGCCGATAAAAGAAGAAACCGGCTTACCGTTTGCTGCAAAAAATGGAATGATGCATGCATGCGGGCATGACGCACATACGGCAATGCTCTTGGGAACCGCAAAAGTACTATCGGAACACAGAAATGATTTGTATGGAAATGTTGTGTTGATTTTCCAACCGGCAGAAGAAACCACAGGAGGCGCTGAAACGATGATAAAAGAAGGGTGCCTTATGAGTCCAAAAGCGGATTGTTTTTTCAGTCTGCATATCGGGAGTTTGTTTCACAGCGTTGGGAATGGTTGTATCGGAGTTAAGAAAGGCTCTCTAATGGCTTCGGTATCTTCCTTTAATGTTAAAATTAAAGGAGTTGGAGGGCATGGCGCGCACCCAGATAAATGTGTTGATCCAATATTGATTTCTTGTGAAATCATTCAGTCTTTACAAAAACTTGTAAGTCGAGAAATAAATCCAATTCATGGTGCGGTTGTAACCGTGGGTATGATTCATGGCGGGAATATCGTAAATGTGATTCCTGATGAAGTATCTTTTGGAGGAACAGTTCGAGCATTAACAAAAGAAGACGCAGCACATTTGGAAAAAAGGATAACGCAAATGATTCCTGCGATTGCAAGCGCGAATGGCGGAAAGGCTGATGTCAGTTATAAGAGTTATTATCCACCGACATTTAATGATGGAGAAATGACAGACTTTTTAGAAGCATGTGCAACGAAAATTGTAGGGCCTCAGAATGTTGTACATATTACAGAGCCATCAACGGGAACAGAAGATGTTGCGTATTACATCAATGAAGTTCCAGGAAGTTTTGGTATGTTAGGTTCGTGGAAAGCACATGATGATGGGAAATTTTATCCGCATCATAATTCAAAATTTCATTTGGATGAGTCAACATTTTGGATTGGAAGCGCATTGTTTGTGCAATGTGCTCTGGATTTTTGCAAAAGGGTAGAAGAATAGGAGGAAGAAATGAAAAAAGAGAGAAAGTTTAAATTACCGCACCCTTATGCTTTGATTGTAATTTTAATTATAATCTGTGCGCTTCTTACTTATATTGTCCCAGCAGGGGTCTATGATCGCTATGAAACTGCAGACGGAAGAACTGCTGTAGATCCAACATCTTTTCACTATGTAGAACAATCGGCGGTTTCACCGTTTGAAATGGTGCAAGCAATCCCTACGGGAATGAATGAAGTAGGTTGGATTATTTTTTTAATCTTTATCATTGGAGGGGCCTTTGGAATTATCAACGCAACTGGAGCAATTGAGGCGGGCTTAGGAGCTTCTATCGAAAAAGTCAAAGGCAGAGATTCAATTTTGATTATTTTCTTAATGACTATTTTTTCGTTAGGCGGGGCAACTTTTGGACTTGCGGAATCAACTTTGATTTTTATTCCAATTTGTGTAATGCTGACAAGAGCTTTGGGATATGACGCTATTGTTGGTATGGCGATTATAAATATAGGCGCTGTATGTGGCTTTGCAGCAGGCTGGATGAATATTTTCACTGTCGGTGTTGCGCAAGGAATCGCTGAGTTACCACTGTTTTCCGGAATGGGATTTAGAATTTTAACCCATGTTGTTGTTCTAACGATTGCGATTCTTTATGTTTTAAGTTATGCAAAGAAAATTCGTAAGAATCCAGAAAAAAGTGCGGTTTATGAAATTGAAAAAAATATTAAAATGCAAGAAGAAGCACAAAACACCTCGCTGGAATTCACCGGAAAGCGAAAGGCAGTACTGCTTGTCGTTTTAGCTGGATTTGTTATTCTGATTTACGGAATAACACATGGTTGGAGTACCGGTACACAGATTAGTTCGCTTTTCTTGGTAATGGGAATCGTAGCAGGATATGTAGGTGGTTTAAAAACTGGTGAAGTTGCAGATGCCTTTATTAATGGCGCAAAAGCTGTCGCTTATGGAGCGCTTTTGGTAGGACTTTGCCGTGCAATGGTTGTTATTCTAACGAACGGACAAATTATTGATACCATTTTACATGCGTTAGCCTCAACCTTGGAAGGTCTTCCTTCTGTTGTAGCAGCCGGTCTTATGGTAATCGTACAGACGTTGATCAATTTCTTAATCAATTCGGGAAGCGGACAAGCAGCAACCACTATGCCAATTATGACACCACTTGCTGATATTTTGGGGATTTCGAGACAGACAGCAGTACTGGCGTTCCAGTATGGTGACGGACTTTCGAATTCACTTTGGCCTACATCGGGAATTTTGATGGCAAGTCTTGGTATGGCAGGAATCCCATACGATAAATGGCTTAAGTGGGTTGGAAAGCTTATGATTTATATGTATGGCGCAGTTGTGATATTAACGATGATCAGCGTTGTTATCGGATATGAATAACAGGAAGGTGAAAAAGTGAAGATTGGAATTGTAAAAGAGATAAAACCATGTGAATACAGAGTGGCTGCAACCCCAGCCGCAGTTCGTGAATTTGTAAGAAAAGGACATGAGGTGATTGTGCAACATGATGCGGGAATCGGCAGTGGTTTTACAGATGAAGCTTATCAAAATGTTGGAGCCAAAATTGAAATAGACGTAGAAAATGTTTGGACACAGGTTGATATGATCTATAAAGTGAAAGAAATCTTTCCGGAAGAATTCAAATATCTTCGTGAAGATTTGATCATTTTCACTTATATCCATTCCAATGCTCACCTTGAACAGACGAAAGCGCTTATGAACTCAAAATGCACGTCTATTGCTTATGAAGACATTTCCGATGATAAAGGGCAATGGCCGCTTTTGTCTCCAATGAGCGAATTGGCAGGAAAAGGTGGTTTTTTAGCAGCTTTGCACTTTTCGCAAACTGTTAATGGAGGAAGCGGAAAGTTGCTTGCCAATGTCTGCGGAGTAACGACCCCTGTGGTTAGTATTATTGGATGCGGACATTCAGGGTTAGGGGCCTGCGAGTTAGCTTCCGAATTTGGGAATAAGGTAAATGTATTAGATATTAATTATGAGGCTATGCTTGCAGCAAAAGAGCATTTTCCAGCCAATGTTAATTTTATGTTTTCTAACCGTGAAAATATAGTTGAATGTTTAAAATCTTCAGATGTAATCATTAATTGTATTTTGTGGCCAAAGACACGCAAGGATCATTTGATTAACAGAGAAGACTTAAAGTTGATGAAACAAGGAGCAATGATCGTGGATGTTGCTTGCGATGAGGGCGGTGCAGTCGAAACTTGCCGTGATACTTCTCACGATGATCCGATTTTCTATGTTGACGGTATCATGCACTATTGCGTGGACAATATCCCTTCGGCCTTTGGTCAAACTGCATCAACAACACTTTGCAATGCAACTTTACCATTTGCACTAGCGATTGCAGACAAGGGCGTAAAAAAAGCATTGCTGGATGATAAACATCTAAGAAGAGGCCTCACCACTTATGAAGGAAAACTAACTCTTTTAGAAACTGCAGAAAAACTAAGCCTACCTTATACAGATGCGGATAAATTGTTAAACGTATTCTAATCAAAAAAAGAAAAGTCGGTGAGTTCTAAACTGGAATTCGCCGACTTCTTTGTTATATAAGAAATATTGACAAGAGGGCCTTGTAAAGTGCTGATCATTTATAAAGACTAACTGTGCATAGAAGTCTCTAATTTCGTTATGTGTACTTTTGCCCTAAAAAAGATATTTCTTTCACGTAGAATTGTGTAGAAGTTTACTGGAAACGCTCTTTTTTGAGTCTGAAGATGGTATTCTTAACCGGCGGTAATGCCAGCACAAGCAAAGTCAGCACGCCTTCGCCGCCGATGTAGAAGATATTGTATAAAAAGCTGTACCAAACCGGATTCATGCCTTCCGGCGCGTATTCACCGAAGAAGAGGAAACCGGAGAGGAAGGAGCAGATAAATCTGCCGATGATCGCAACGATGTAACCGATGTACAAGCCGTTTTTCTTATTGCTGAAAAATCCGGAAAGCCCCAGACAGCCGAACGCCAAAACATAGTCGAGAAGCACCTGCATCGGGAACAGGATGACCGGGTCGATGATCAGGTTTAACAGACCGAGCGCAACGCCTGAAGTGAGACCCCATTTCGGTCCGCAGAAGTAGCCGGTAAGGGTCGCTGCCAGCATACTGAACAGCGTGATCGAGCCGCCGTAAGGCATCGGAATGATCTTGACCATACCGAGGACAAAAGAGAGTGCGATCAGAATCGCACAGAGAACAAGGCTGTAAAGATTGCCTTTGCTGTTTTGAGTTGATGAAATCTGTGACATAAAAAAACCTCCTGTCATGTAGTAGGAGGGGAACTGAGTCCTGCAGGCGTGAGGTATACGGGAAACCGAGAACCGCACATGCAAGAGACTTTGTGTTGATGCTGCTTCCCTACGCCGGTGTTAACCGGATCAGGTTATGAGGGTTTATCCCAGGGCAATGCGGAATTTCACTGTTTAAGAAGTGAAATCTTCACGAAAGCCCTTTGGTAAATCTCAGCAAAAGCTCCCCTAGCAATAATTTGTACAAAAGATATTTTACTGTATATAGCGTCAACTGTCAACTTCTTTCCATTTTTTTATTTTTTTTGCGAAAAACAGGTGGAAGGCAAGGTACAATGTAGTGTATAATAATAACATTAGCAAAAAGCAACAGAGGTATTCATGAAATCAATCGATCAGGAGTTTACGCAGGCAGTCATGACATGGTTCTCGGAAAATCAGCGTGATTTGCCATGGAGAAAGGATCAAGATCCCTACCATATATGGGTGTCCGAAATCATGCTGCAGCAGACCCGCGTAGAGGCGGTGCGGGAATATTATCGCCGCTGGATGGAAGCGCTGCCGACTGTGCGTGATCTCGCGGAAAGCGAGGAAGAAACGCTGCTTAAGCTTTGGCAGGGGCTTGGCTATTATAATCGCGTACGCAACATGCAGAAGGCAGCGAAAATAATCATGGAGGAGCATGACGGAAAATTCCCCGGGCAATATGACGAAATCCGCAAGCTGCCCGGTATTGGAGACTATACCGCAGGAGCAATCTCCTCTAACTGTTTTGATGAGCGTGTGGCGGCCATCGATGGCAATGTGCTGCGCGTGATGAGCAGACTGACGGAAGACGACTCCG
>OLOV01000675.1_pt1 | contig 29931 bp, 37 predicted proteins | sample 1672931 | NCBI WGS metagenome assembly OLOV01 (sample SAMEA3136738, study PRJEB25190) | human gut metagenome | biome: human gut; feature: human-associated habitat; material: faeces | place: Austria | collected 2013 | reverse complement strand
TAAATTCAAGGAGTTTTACATAGATGATTAGAGTATTATTTATTTGCCACGGCAACATCTGCAGATCTACCATGGCCGAGTTTGTTTTAAAGGACATAGTCCGTAAAGACCATATGGAGGCAGACTTCTTCATTGCCTCTGCCGCAACCAGCAGAGAGGAAATCGGAAACGGTGTCCACCACGGCACCCTTCGCAAGCTCCACGAGGTAAATATTCCTGTGGATAAATCCAAAAGGGCTGTACAGATTACAAAAGAAGACTATAATATATATGACTACATAATTGCAATGGACGAAAACAACCTGCGCAATCTTAAACGCATCATACCCGAGGACACAGAGGGCAAGATATACAAGCTGCTTGACTTCACAGACAGAGGCGGAGATATAGCAGATCCGTGGTATACAGGCAACTTCGATGTGACATACGATGATATAACCGAGGGTATAGACGGATTTATGGAATTTCTAAGGAGGCAGAAATGAAAACAAACAGGGTTTGGGCGGTATATTTTACAGGGACGCAGACAACTTCAAAGGTGGTCGAAAAGCTTGCGGATGAGCTTGCAGGCAGGCTCGGCTGCGACAGACTTACATATGACTTCTCGCTTCCGCAGGCAAGGACAGAGCCTATGGAATTTTCGGCAGGCGATCTTGTCGTATTCGGTACGCCTGTAATTGCAGGCAGAGTGCCCAACGTGCTTCTCAAATATCTTGCAGATATCAGAGGAAACGGAGCGCTGGGAGTGCCTGTAGTGCTTTACGGCAACAGAAACTATGACGATGCGCTCATAGAGCTTCGGGATATAATGGAGGCGGGCGGCATCAGGACGATAGCCGCAGGAGCCTTTATAGGTGAGCATTCATTCTCAAAGGTGCTGGGAGCAGGCAGGCCCGATGAACAGGATATGGCTAAAGTCAGCGGTTTTGCAGAGGATATATTTAATAAGATATCTTCCGCAGACAGCTTTGAAATGATAGAAGCAAAGGGCACCCCTAAGCCTTACAGCGGATATTATCAGCCGAGGGACAGGCAGGGCGTTCATATAGATATACGAAAAGTAAAGCCGAAAACAGACGAAAGCAGATGCATTAAATGCGGCAAATGCGCAAAAATATGCACTATGGGCTCTATTGATGCGGAGGACTTCTCAAAGGTTACGGGCATATGCATTAAATGCTGCGCCTGCATTAAACGATGTCCTGCCGGTGCCAAATACTATGATGACAAAGGATATCTCTATCATCAGCACGAGCTTGAGCAGCAGTGGAGCAGGAGAGCGGAGCCCGAAACATTTATCTAGGAGGTAAAATGGCAGAGATTACAGTAATAGGCGGCATTAATATTGACATAGAGGGAATGCCCTATGAAGAACTTATATACAAAGACTCAAACCCCGGCAGGATAAGAATGTCCTACGGCGGAGTGGGCAGAAACATCACCGAAAACATAGCAAGACTGGGCGGTGATGTGGCTATGGTATCTGTGGCAGGAGATGACTATATGGGAGCTGGCGCGGTTGAGGAGCTTAGAAGCCTTGGCGTTGATACAAGCCATATCAGCGTTGCCGAGGGTGAAAACTCAGCGATGTACCTTTCCATATTAAATCACCGAAACGATATGGAGCTTGCCATATGCAATATGGATATACTGGAGAGAATAACTCCCGAATTTATAGACAGTGCAAGACCGCTCATAGAGCAAAGCCGCATTGTTGCACTCGATACAAATCTGGAGCCGGAGCTTTTGGAGTATGTGGTTAAAACCACTAAAGAAACGGCCAAATTTCTTGATCCCGTATCGGTTACAAAGGCAGCGCGGGCGGCAGATATAATCGGGAAATTTGATATAATAAAGCCGAATCTGCTTGAGGCGGAAATCCTCAGCGGTATCAGAATCAGAGATGAAAAAGGCATCAGGAAAGCCGGAGCCGCATTTCTTGACAAGGGAGTGCAAAAAGTATATATAACTTTAGGCGAAAATGGTGTATACTATGCAGATAGGAGCTCTGATGGATTTATCAGACCCGGAGATGTCGAAATCGTAAGCGCCACAGGCGCGGGAGACGCCTTTTCGGCAGCAATAATAATGGGGTTTATAAAAAATCTCAGTACAGAACAGACAGCAAAGCTTGGAATGGCAGCGGCAGCCTTTGCTATGAAAAGCAGCACAGCCGTAAACAAAAATATATGTATGGAGGGAATCAGATGTTTAGCGAATATTTAGATGTAAATCCTGTAGTTAAAGAAGCAATAGAGCAGGGAAAGCCTGTAGTTGCGCTTGAATCAACAATAATTTCTCACGGTATGCCTTACCCTGACAACGTTAAGACAGCCGTAGCCGTTGAAGAAGCTATCAGACAGGAGGGTGCAGTCCCTGCAACAATCGGAATTATACAGGGAAGAATTAAAGTCGGACTGACAAATGATGATATAGAGTATCTTGCAAAAGCGGAGAATGTAATGAAAGTAAGCAGACGAGATTATCCGTTTGTAATTGCAGGCAAAAGAGATGGAGCAACCACTGTAGCAGGCACTATGATAGCTGCCAAAATGGCAGGCATTAAGCTGTTTGTAACAGGCGGCATAGGAGGGGTTCACAGAGGCGCAGGCGAAAGCTTTGACATATCGGCAGACCTTGAGGAACTCAAGAACACAGACGTTGCAGTAGTATGCGCAGGCGTTAAATCAATCCTTGACATAGGAGCAACACTTGAGTACCTTGAAACAGCGGGAGTGCCTGTTATTTCATACGGCGCGGAGGAATTCCCTGCATTCTACAGCAGAAGAAGCGGCTTCAAATCAGAATACTCAATGGACGATCCAGAGGCAATAGGAGAGGCTATCTCACTTAAGAGCGAGCTGGGACTTAAAGGCTCGGTTCTCATAGGCTGCCCTATTCCTGAGGCTGACGAAATACCTTACGAAAAAATGGACAAGGTTATATGCGAAGCCCTTGCAGAATGCAGCGAGCAGAAAATCACAGGCAAGAGAATTACGCCGTTCCTGCTCAACAGAGTCAAGGAACTTACGGAGGGCAGAAGCCTTGAGGCAAACATCAAGCTGGTTATCAATAACGCTCATATCGGTGCAAGAATAGCAAAATATATAAAATAGTTGTGAATTACAGTAATCGGGCAGTCTTTTCGGGCTGCCCGATTTGCATTAGATGCATATATGTGATATAATTATTCAGTTATAAATTTTTATGGAAAGAGTGTTTAATTAATGGACAGACAAAAGATTATAAACATAGCGGTTATTGCTCACGTAGATGCAGGCAAGTCAACTCTGGTAGACGCATTCTTAAACCAGAGTGGAGTGTTCAGAGCCAATGAAGAGGTCGTTGACTGCGTAATGGACTCCGATGACATCGAAAGAGAAAGAGGCATTACAATCTACTCCAAAAACTGCTCTGTAATGTACAACGATGTAAAAATAAATATAGTTGATACACCGGGTCACGCCGACTTCTCCTCAGAGGTTGAGCGTATAATGAAAACCGTTGATACGGTTATACTTCTGGTGGACTCATCAGAGGGTCCTATGCCTCAGACAAGATTTGTACTCAAGAAATCTTTAGAGCAGGGCATCAACCCGATTTTGCTTATCAACAAAATAGACAAAAGAGATGCCAGAATTGATGAGGTTGTCGATATGGTATACGAGTTGTTTATGGACCTTGAAGCCAATGACAAGCAGCTTGACTTCCCTATTCTGTACGGAATAGCAAGACAGGGAATAGTAGTAAGAGATCCTGCGGAAGCAGAGAACATCAACGTACAGTCAGGGGACAACAAGGTAAGAAAGAATACGGCAGGCGGACAGGGCGGACTCAGCATCAAACCGCTGTTTGAAACAATCCTTGAGCACTGCGACATATATCCAGACAGAACAGCAGAGCCTCTGCAGCTTCAGGTTTCAACACTGGGATATGATGACTATATTGGCAGACTGGGCATCGGCCGTATTACAAGAGGCGTCATAAAAGAGGGACAGACCGTTGCAGTTACCAAGGATGACGGCAGCATTAAAAACTGCAAGGTAAATCAGGTGTTTACATACAGAGGACTCAAGAGAACTGCGGTAAAAGAAGCGCAGGCAGGAGATATTGCCGTAATATCGGGTATATCTGATATTTCCATAGGTGAAACCATATGCGACCCTGACCACCCTGAGGCAATGGATATGATTAAAATCGAAGAGCCTACGCTTTCGATGAACTTTATGGTAAACAAGTCACCGTTTGCGGGCAAATCGGGTAAATATGTGACATCAAGACATATCAAAGAAAGACTCGAAAAGGAGCTTGAGGTAAATGTGGGACTTCTCGTAGAGCCTACAGACAGCACAGACAGCTTCAAGGTTTCAGGCAGAGGCGAGCTTCATCTTTCAATACTTATCGAAAATATGAGAAGAGAGGGCTATGAGCTTGCAGTATCAAAGCCTGAGGTTATACTTAGAAGAGGACCGAACAACGAGCCGCTTGAGCCTATCGAGGAGGTTGTGGTTTCTGTTCCCGATGAATACGCCGGCTCCGTTATATCCAAGCTTAATTTAAGAAAGGGTATAATGACACAGATGTCAGGTGAAAACGGATTTTCAAAGATAGAATATCTGGTGCCGACAAGAGGACTTCTCGGATACAGAACAGAATTCATAAACGATACCAGAGGCGAGGGCACAATGGTAAGACGTTTTGATTCATTCGGAGAATACAAGGGTGACATACCTCAGAGAATAAACGGCGTTGCCATAGCTCAGGAGGAGGGCGTTGCTACTCCTTACGCGCTGTTTAACATAGGAGAGAGAGTTCAGATGTTTATTGCGCCGGGAACCAGAGTCTACGAGGGTATGATAGTCGGTATGAACTCCAGAAACGAAGATATGGTGGTAAACCCATGCAAATCCAAAAAAGCCACAAATATGAGAGCTGCGGGAAGCGATGAGGCAATCAGACTTTCACCGCACAGAGAGTTTACTCTTGAAGAGGCTCTTGAATTTATAAATGATGACGAGCTGGTTGAAATCACACCGGATGATATACGTCTGAGGAAAAAACTGCTTCACGAAATCGAAAGAAGAAGAAGCGGTAGAGTTTATGAGGAAGTATAATGAATATATTGGATAAGGTGGCCGGCAGCTCATGGGCAGGCTGGATAAATGCCCTGATTATACTGCTGGCGGGACTTCTGATTTTAAAAATAGTCACAGTTCTGATAAGAAAAATTCTGGCTAAATCCACAATAGACGGAGCGCTGCATACGCTGGTAATCAATTCCGTTAAGGTTGCGGCTCTGATAGTCATAATTGTTTCAGTGCTTTCAGAGCTTGGAGTCAACACTTCCACATTTATTGCTGTGATAGGCGCAGCGGGTGCGGCGATTGCGCTTGCCCTCAAGGACAGCCTTGCCAATGTGGCGGGCGGCATTATAATCCTTGTGACAAAGCCTTTCGGCAAGGGCGATTATGTGATGACAAATGATATCGAGGGCTCTGTGGAGGAAATCGACATACTTAACACCACTCTCAAGACTGTTGATAACAAGGTGGTGTCGATACCAAACAGCAGCATATCAAACAGCGCTCTTATCAACTTTACAAGAACCGAGGCCAGGAGAGTTGATCTGCGCATAGGGGTCAGCTACGATGCCGAGATAGATAAGGTAAAAACAGTCCTTGCCGGGGTGGCGGACAGCTGCAGCTTTGTAATGAAAGACAGAGGATACCGCATAGGCGTGGCTGAACATGGCGAAAGCGCCGTAATATTTGATTTTCAGGTATGGACAAAACCGGAGAATTACTGGGACGTGAGATATTACCTTGGAGAGAAATCCAAAGAGGCTCTTGATGAGGCGGGAATAGAGATACCGTATACCCATATAGATGTAATCGTTAAGAAATAAATTGCCAATTGTCAAAAAAGATTATATAATAGAGAAAATATGTTTTCGGGAGAACAGATATGGACAATAAATCAAGTATAATAGGTTTTGTAATATACTTCTGGGTATTTCAGATTTCAGCATTTCTGATGATGAGACTGTTCGGTCTGGTTTCGGCAGACAGTCCTCTCAAGCACGTACTCATACTGTTTGTGGTATTCGGACTTGCATTTACAGGCTTTTACTTCATTAAAAGAAGCGGAGATGCCAAGAGAGCGCAGAGAAATGCTACAGCGCAGTATGATGTGGCTCGTGCAAACAAAAAAAAGAAAAAGAAAAAAAGATAATTCAAAGGGCGGGGATACTGCCCTTTATCTGTCTGGAGGAAATTTATGAACATACAGATATTCGGGACAAACAAATGCAATGATACCAAAAAAGCTGTCAGATATTTTAAAGAGAGAAAGATTAAATACCAGTTCATTGATATGAAGCAAAAAGGTATGAGCAGAGGCGAGCTTGCAGGAGTTATCAGGGCTGTCGGAGGATTTGAAAATCTGCTGGACGAAAACTGCAGGGACAGGCAGGCTCTTGCTCTTGTCAGACATATGTCAGAAAACAGCAGGGAGGAAACGCTCCTTGAAAACCAGCAGGTTATAAAAACACCTGTAGTCAGAAACGGCAGACAGGCCACAACGGGATATATGCCTGATGTATGGAAAGAATGGGAGTAATATGGCGACAATAGAGCAGACCTTCAAAAGACTTGAAAAATCCAGATTCAGAGCAGGATTTCATCTCGACTCAAAAGACAGAGAATATGTTACGGCAAAGGGAACAGACAAGATAAGAGAGCATGCGGAGGTCTTCATAAAAAAACGCCTTGCGCCTGCATATATTGCAAATGACGGCAGGCAGACGCCCATGAGAGGACACCCTGTATTCAAGGCGCAGCACGCATGCGCCTGCTGTTGCAGAGGCTGTCTTGAGAAGTGGTATCACGTACCAAAAGGCACAGAGCTTACAGAAGATCAGCAGAGGCGTATAGTCAATATGCTTATGGCGTGGATTGAAAAGGAAATGAAATAGCCGGAACATTATTAAGTAAAATCAGGCAGGAAACCAAGCGTTGCGCCCTCCAGAGGTGATGATTTATTGTTTTTTTTCAAGGCTCTGTGTATAATTGACTTACCGATAAAGCCTTACCGGAGGTGCATATGACATTAGGCGAAAAAATAAAACTGCAGAGAAAAAAGCATGATATGTCGCAGCGTGATATGGCAGAGCGCCTGTTTGTTTCAAGACAGGCCGTATCCAAATGGGAAGCAGACAAGGGCATTCCCGATATAGAAAACCTCAGGCAGATTGCGGCGCTTTTTAATATAAGCCTTGATTATCTTATCAATGATGAGGCTAAGGACGACGATATTATGTATTCTTTCCGGGAGGACAGAGGGGAAAGGATACTTCGCATCAGTCTTAAAGCAGTTCTGCTGCTTGTAATTCTCTTTATGTTCGGAAGTATTAATGCATACTTCTACGGCTGGGCAGATAATGCCGGCTTTGATGAAGCAAAGACAGATGCCGCCCGGTTATATATGAGAATTGCGGAAGCTGCTGTGGCCGGACTTCTGGCAGGCAGCATTATTGCAGAATTTACAGGAAGGCGGCTGAAATTAAATGCAGGAATTGCAGCTCTTTCGCTTCTTTGCCTTGCTGCAGCCTTCAGCAAAAGGATTTATTCTATTATTACAGGTGTCGCAGGAACTGCATGGATTTTTGAGCAGGCTGTATACTTTGCAGCAGTTCCCGGAATTTTTGCGGCCATATTCCTGTTTCAGAAATATCACAGACCTGCAGGGTGGCAAAAACGCAAAAAATCTGCAATTACAGCGGTGGCGATTATTACTGTCGCAGTTATAATTTTTGAGCTGATGCTGTCAGGAATCATAGGCGGCAAATGGGAAAGCCGGTCAGCTGACGACGGATATATTTCAGAGGAGCAGCGTGCGGAATATGAGGCAGCCTACAGCCGGATATGCGAAAAATACGGATACACACTTGAAACAGAAGAATATATGAATGACAGTACGGCCGGCTACAGATGTATCTGCGATGAGAATACATATGTTGAAATTACTCATCAAAACAGTTCATTTGCCGGAATTTCCGCCAGCATAGAGCTTACGATGATGCTTGCTTCGGAAAAACAGGCAAACGACAGGATTTATGATTATGCAGACCTGCTGGTCGAACTTGCAAACAGATTTGCAGATTACAGCATTCAGAAGAAAAACGTCGTTTCAGTTATATCTGCAGGAAGCAGCAATGACGGATACAGCCCTGATCCTGAATATACGGTGACAGTTCACAGCAGTGACTGCTTTGAGGACTGCAATATAAATTATTATGTTATGAAATCAGAGGATGTTACAGCCGGCAGTTATCCTGTCATAGAATGTCTTAAGATAGACAGAGGCAATGACGAAGTGAATTTCGTCATAACGCCTGAATCAGAATAAACTCAGCAAAATTATTCGTTGAACATCGGGCAAAAAAGCATATAATAGTATATGAGGGCAGTAGCGATACTGCTCTTTAATATGGCAGAGAAAAGAGATGACATTTTGGCAGAGAATTTTAAAATATGCATAGAAGCGGTAATACCTATGTTCATACTGCTTGCCATAGGCTTTATCGTAAGAAAAACAGGAATTGTAAACGATGCGGAGCTCAAAAAAATGAACAGACTTGCATTTGATGTGCTGTTCCCGTTTCTGATGTTTGCAAACATATACAACTCCCACATCAGAGAAATTGTAAACCTGCGCCTCATAATATTCACCCTGGCGGCAATAGGAATAGAATATGCGATAGGCACTGCGGTTACACTCAAAATAGAAAAAAGCAGCGCCTCAAGAGGCGCTATGATACAGGCCATATACAGGAGCAACTTCGTTATAATGGGGCTTCCCATAGCCACCAACATATACGGACACGGCAACGTCGGCGTTACGGCGGTGATGATTGCAATAGTAGTGCCTCTTTACAACATACTGGCGGTGGCAACCCTTGAGGTGTACAGAGATTCCAGGGTAAGAGCAGGCAGACTGTTTGCCAACATAGCAAAAAACCCCCTGATAATAGGAGCGGCGGCAGGCATTGTGTTTTCCCTTGCGGGAATTACACTGCCGGAGGTGGTGGAGGATACGGTAAACAGCCTCAGCTCTACGGCAACACCCATTGCCCTGATGATACTGGGTGCATCCTTTGAGTTTGGCTCGGTTAAAGATTGCAGGCGCAATCTCATAGTTGTAGTGCTGTCAAGACTTGTTATAGTACCGGGAGCAGTGCTTACTGTGGCAGCCCTAATGGGAATAGCCAACATTGAATTTGTAACCCTTGTGGGAATATTCGCAGCGCCCTGCGCAATATCATCATTTACAATGGCGCAGCAGATGGATTCAGACGGTGTGCTGGCGGGGGCTTCGGTTATTTTCACCTCGGCCTTTGCATGCATTACAATGTTTCTGTGGCTGTTTATATTCAAAACAGCGGGGATTTTCTAGGAGGGCAGTATGATAATATCAACACAGTGCTATCTTGAGTCGGGCGAAAACTGGCTTATGCTTTACAGAAACAAAAAACAAAACGACCCCAACGCAGGCAAGTGGATTGCAGCAGGCGGCAAGCTGGAGCCGGGAGAAACCGTAGACGAATGTGCGGTAAGAGAGGTTATAGAGGAAACAGGCTTTAAAATGAACAGCTTCACAAAAAGAGCTGTGGTGCAGTTCATATCGGATACCTTTGATGACGAGGAAATGCACATATATACATCAGATGACTTTCAGAAAATATGCGAGCCTGTATCAGACGAGGGACAGTTTGAATGGATTCCCGTTTCCGAAATCTTTAATCTCAATCTCTGGGAGGGCGACAGACTGTTTTTAAAATATCTCATAGAAGCAAGACCGTACTTTGAAATGAGGCTTGAATACAGAGGCGATCATCTTGTATACGCTTCACTTGACGGACAAAGCATAAATATATAGCTCAAAAAGGCATTAAACCCGCAATGCAGGCATATATATTATAAAAAGTGTGCAGGGAGGGAAAGATGCTTAATACTGATGAGATAAGAAACAAAGAGGTTATAAACATATTTGACGGCAAAAGTCTGGGCTATGTATGCGACATAGAGATAAATCTTCAGGCAGGTACCATTGACGGAATAGTGCTTCCGGGCAGCAGAGGGATATTCAATCTCTTCGGCAAGGGAGAAGAGGACATCGTAATCAGATGGTCTGATGTCAAAACGGTGGGAGAAGATGTGATACTTGTGGATGTAAAGGGCGCTTTTGGCTAAAATGCTTGCAAGAGGCACAATATGTGGGTATACTATAAGCTGAGCTGAATAGAAATTTATTTAGGAGGAACCATAATATGAGATGCCCTTTTTGTGACAATCAGGAAACCAAAGTTATAGACTCAAGACCTACAGAAGACGGACACGCAATCAGACGAAGAAGAGAATGCGAACGCTGCAGCAGGAGATTTACCACATACGAAAAAGTCGAAGAAGTAATTCTGATGGTCGTAAAAAAAGATGGCTCCAGAGAGGCTTTTGACAGACGAAAAATTATGAACGGAATTATCAAAGCCTGCGAAAAACGACCTGTTACAGTTGCGACTATGGAGAATATGGTTGATCAGATTGAAAGAGGTCTTAACAACATGATGGAAAAAGAAATCGAAAGCTCATTTATAGGGGAGCTGATAATGGATCAGCTCAAGGATGTTGATCAGGTTGCATATGTGAGATTTGCTTCAGTATACAGACAGTTTACGGATGTGAATACCTTTGTGGCCGAAATCGAAAAACTATTAGGAAAACAGAAGGGCAATTAATATGATAAGAATAGCAATAGACGGACCGGGAGGAGCAGGCAAAAGCACCATAGCAAAGCAGGTTGCCAGGGCTCTTGACATAGACTATATAGATACGGGAGCGATGTACAGAGCGGTAGGCTACAAGCTTATCAGAGATAATGTTGATATGTACGATGAGGACGCGCTTTTGGCAATGCTTGAGGCTACGGACATAGACTTTTCGGGCGGAAAGACAATCCTTGACGGTGAGGATATAAGCGACAGAATAAGGACGCAGGAAATATCCCGCAAGGCCTCGGAGTGCTCGGCACTGGCGCCGGTCAGAGCCAAGTTGGTAGAGCTTCAGAAAAAAATGGGAAGCACCAAAAGCGTTATAATGGACGGCAGAGATATAGGTACAGTGGTTCTAAAGGACGCAGAGCTCAAAATATACCTTACGGCTTCGGCAGAGGAAAGAGCAGAGAGAAGATACAAGGAGCTGCTTTTAAAGGGCGAGGATATATCCTACGAGAAAGTCCTTGCGGATATGCAGGAGCGCGACTACAATGATATGCACCGGGAAATAACACCGCTGCGCAAGGCAGACGATGCAATAGAGCTTGATACTACAGGTATGAGCATAGATGAGGTTACAGAATATATATTAAGAAAGGTAAAATAGGATATGGCAACAGTAAAACCATTCAGAGCAGTAAGACCGCAGAAACAGTATGCGGACAAGGTTATTTCACTTCCATACGACGTAATGAACAGAGAAGAAGCTGCCCAGATGGCAGAGGGAAATCCATACAGCTTTCTTCATATCTGCAGAGCTGAGATAGATCTGCCGCAGGCAGACCAGCACTCGCAGGAGGTATACGAAAAAGCAAGAGACAACATAGCGGATTTCAGAGCAAAGGGCATTTTCACACAGGAGGAGACTCCTGCGCTTTATGTTTACAGAGAGATTATGGACGGCAGAGTGCAGACAGGCATATTCGGCTGTGTCAGCGTAGATGAATACAAAAACAACATAATCAAAAAACACGAGCTTACAAGAGTCGAAAAGGAAATAGACAGAATTAATCATTTTGACGTATGCAACGCCAACACAGAGCCTGTATTTCTGACCTACAGAGATGACAAGCGCATCAGAGTAATAGTTGAGGGCTGGGCGGAGCACCACGAGCCTGAATATGATATTACGGCATCAGACGGCATCAGACATATGCTCTGGCCTGTAACAGACGAAAACACTATAGCCACACTTACGGGACTGTTTAAGGAAATCCCTGCGCTTTACATTGCAGACGGACATCACAGAAGCGCCTCGGCATTTAAAGTAGGTATGAAGCGCAGAGAGGAGCACCCGGATTTCACAGGCGATGAGGAATTCAACTTCTTTATGGCGGCGATATTCCCTGACAGCGACCTGCATATATTCGATTACAACAGAGTTGTAAAAGACCTTAACGGACTTGATTCCGAAAGCTTTCTCAAAAAAATTGAAGAAGCAGGCTTTGAGGTCGAAGAAAAGGGCGTTGAAATATACGCGCCGGAGGCAAAGCATTTCTTCGGAATGTTTATTGACGGTAAATGGTACAGGCTCAAAGCAACAGATCGCATAATACCTGACCATGTGATAGACTCACTTGATGTTGCAGTGCTTCAGAACAACCTGCTGGGACCTGTGCTTGGCATAGACGATCCGAGAACCAGCGACAGAATAGACTTCGTAGGAGGTATCAGAGGCCTTGCGGAGCTTGAAAGAAGAGTAAACTCAGATATGAAAGTTGCATTTGCAGTATACCCTGTAAGCATTTCAGATCTTCTGGCAGTTTCCGATGCCGATATGATAATGCCGCCTAAATCAACATGGTTTGAGCCAAAGCTTGGAAGCGGACTTCTTATCCATATGCTATAAACATTATTGTATAACATGAGCCCCTGCAGTAAAAACTACTGCGGGGGTGTTTTTTATGAAAAAAAGAATTAAAATTTTAGCAGTCGCATTTTCAGTGTGTCTTGCAGCGCTGGCAGTCAGAGCCGAATATATACAGGTAGAGGGCCATAAGGACCTTGGAGATGCGGCAAGAATGCAGCAGACTCTCAAAATAAACGGTACGGATACCAGAAGCATCATATATGATAGAAACGGTGCAAGAATAACAGACGCCTCTACAAACTATGTATATATCATCAAGAGAAGCAGGCTTGATATGAAAGCAAGGCAGCTTCTTGAGGCGGCAGATGCAGTCGAGGGCGACAAAACAAACGACACCTACGCCATATACCATACAGAAAACAAAAATCAGAACATAAGGGAGAGCCTTGAAAAAAACTACAATGCCTATGTAATAGAAGCAGGCAGCAGATACAGCGCAAATCAGCCTGCGGCGCATCTTCTGGGGTATCTCAGCGGAAATAAGGGGGCAGCAGGTCTTGAGGCCAGATATCAGAGCAGGCTTTACAGTGAGGACAACAGCACCTTTGTATATACAGACGGCGAGGGCAATATACTTAAAGGCGAGAGCCCGTATGTTTCCTATGCGGAGGACGCCTTTCTCACAACTATAGATATACAGATGCAGAAAACAACTGAAAAAATCCTGAAAAACTGTGAATACAACTCTGCCGCCGTTGTACTTGAAACAGAAACAGGCAATATACTTGCAATGGCAAGTACCCCTGACTATAGTCCCCAGCAGATAGAGAATTTTCTGGAAAGCAATAGCGGATGCCTTATCAACAAGGCGCTGCAGGGATATCCTCCGGGCTCGGTATTCAAAATAGTGACCGCCGCGGCGGCGCTTGAAGCGGGAGCCGATACAGATGAAATGAAATTTTACTGCGGCGGCGAGGAAAGCTTTGGAGATGTTAAGATAAAATGCACAGCGGCTCACGGCAGACTAAATCTTACGGAGGCCTTTGCAAAATCCTGCAACTGCGCGTTTATACAGCTTGGGCAGGTTGCAGGCTATGAGGCTGTAAGAGATATGGCGCAAAAAATGGGAACGGGAACCAAAGTCTTAGGATTTAAAGAGGAAGCAGCAGGCCGGATAACAGCAGAGCAGGAGGCTGCGGGAGCAGGCATTGCCAATATGTCAATAGGACAGGGAACACTTCTCGTATCACCTGTTCAGGCGGCGAGGATAACCAATATAATTGCAAACGGCGGTATTGACACAGGTATTCATATAATAAGCGAAAAACAGGAAAAAAGTCGCATTATTTCAGAAAAAACAGCAGATGAAATAACAGAAATGATGAAAGCCGTAACAGAATACGGCACGGGAGCCGGCAGCAGCACGCTTTTGTGCGCAGGCAAGACAGGCTCTGCCGAGGCAGGCAGCATGATACACGGCTGGTTTACGGGATTTTTCCCTTATGATGAGCCTGAATATACAATTACCGTCTTCTGCGAAGACGGTAAATCCGGCGGAAATTCAGCCCTTAAAGTATTTGATCAGATTGCCGAAACCTTGAGATAGTCCTTAAGCTTCTGCAAAGCCTTTTTCTCTATACGCGAAACATATGAGCGGCTTATTCCAAGCTCTGCGGCTATCTCTCTCTGGGTCTTTGCCTCACAGCCTTTGATGCCGTAACGCATAAGAACTATCTGTTTTTCACGGTCTGTAAGAACTTTATCCAGTGACCGCAAAAGCTGGGAAACCTGGATTTTAAGGCTCAGACTGTTAAGAATGTCATCGGGGTCTGTGCCCAGGATGTCATCAAAACTTATGGAGTTTCCGTCATTGTCAATACCGATGGGCACATTTAGTGAAACCTCGGCTTTGATTTTTTTTGTGCTCCTTATGCACATGAGTATTTCGTTTTCTATACATCTGGAAACATAGGTGGCAAGACGGGTGGATCTGTTGCTGCTGTAGGTGTCGATGCCCTTTATCAGACCTATCGTGCCGATGGAGATAAGGTCGTCGGCGGACTGACCTGTACCTGTATATTTTTTGGCTATATGTGCAACAAGTCTCAGATTGTGCTTTATAAGAGTTTCTCTGGCAGACATATCACCGTTGCTTAACTTTTCCAGACAGGAAATCTCATCTTCCTCAGTCAGCGGCATAGGAAAGGAACTGCTCATATATGTAACCCCCTCTTGTGCTTTTTACTATATGCACAAAAGAGGGCTAAAGTGCCTGACCGGATTAAATTGGCATGTCACTATTTAAGTGTAAATGACAGACAATCTGTGCACTGGTCCATTGTAGGATTGCATTCATGTGTTCCTATTGACACGCAGTTGAGAGAACAGTAATTCTGGCTTCCCGCATGGTGTCTGCAGTTTGATACCGAACACTTTACACTTTCGTTAATCTTACTCATAATCTACCTCCTTGAATTTTGATTACAGATATATTATTGCCGCAGTCGGATAAAAATATTTCAGTAATAGTTGTATGTCAAGTTTAAAAATGTTAAAATGATATGTATAATTTTTTATATAAATCACAGCAGAGCCCTCCCGAAATAATTCAGGAGGATAAGAATGATAATTAAAGAACTTCCGGTCACCGAACGACCGAGAGAAAAAATGATCAGGTACGGCTGCGGCGCCATGTCAAACGCGGAGCTTCTGGCGGTGCTCATAGGCAGCGGCACCAGGAACAAATCTGCAATAGAGGTGGCGCAGGACATACTGGCTATGGATGAAAGCGGCATCAGCTTTCTGGGCAGATGCACACTGGAGGAGATTTCGGCAGTTGACGGCATAGGCAGCGCCAAGGCCTGCAAGATACTTGCGGCTTTTGAGCTGGGCAGACGGATTGCCACAAAGCCTGCGGCAGACAGGATTGTGATTAACTCCTACAGCGATGTTGCAGATCTGTTTATGGAAAAAATGCGATACTATCAGGAGGAGCATTTTCACGCGGTGCTTGTAAACGCTCACGGAGGAGTGATTTCAACCGAGGAGATTGCAATCGGGGATATAATGTCTATGGTGATACATCCCAGAGAGGTGTTTTCCAGAGCAGTCCGCAAGGGTGCAGCCGGCATTATACTTGCCCACAATCATCCCAGCGGAGACTGTACTCCAAGCGCAGACGATGTCAGCACCACGAAGCGTCTTGTTGAAGCAGGCAGGGTTGTAGGCATCAGAGTACTGGATCATATAGTCATAGGTGACGGCACATTTACAAGTATGAAAGACAAAAATCTGATATAATCTATATATCAAAGGGAACAACGGAGGACAAAAATGGGAAGCTTTTTCGGAACAAACATAGGAGTGGATTTAGGAACAGCCAACACACTTATTTCAGTAGACGGCAAGGGAATCGTTCTTAACGAGCCATCAGTTATAGCAAAGGATACCGACAGAGATGTGGTTCTTGCAGTGGGTCAGTCCGCAAAGGATATGCTGGGCAAGGCTCCTGCGCATATCAGGGTTGTAAAGCCTCTTGAAGAGGGCGTTATATCGGACTTTGATATGGCTGCGGATATGCTTGCCACTTTTTTCAAGCAGATGATGGGACAGAGAGGCAAGATTAAGGCAAGAGTTGCTATAGGCGTTCCAAGCGGCGTGACAGAAGTCGAAAAAAGAGCCGTGGAAGAAGTTGTAACAAACCTTGGACCTAAGGAAGTATATATACTCGAAGAACCAATGGCTGCAGCTATAGGCGCAGGTATGGACGTTGACGGTACTACAGGCTGTATGATAGTTGATATAGGCGGCGGTACTACAGACATTGCAATCATAACGCTGGGCGGAGTTGTATCAAGCAATTCCATCAGATATGCGGGAGATAAATTCAATGATGCCGTAATTCAGTTCGTAAGAAGAAAATACTCACTTCTCATAGGAACCAAAACAGCCGAAAAGCTCAAAAAAGAAGTGGGCTGCGCTATGGCTGACCTTGACGAAAACGGCAACGAAATCATATATACTGCCAAGGCAAGCGGCAGAGATATAATTTCGGGGCTTCCCAAGACAATAGACGTAACAAGCAGCGATCTTGAAGAGGCGCTGGCAGAATCAGTTGACGTGGTTGTTGACGGCATCAAGGCAACTATCGAAAAAGCACCGCCTGAAATAGCAGCGGACGTAGCCGAAAACGGTCTTGTACTTTCCGGCGGAAGCAGCCTTTTAAGAAATCTTGATAAAGTCATCACAAAGAGAACAGGTATGCAGGTTACAATGGCGGAGAACCCTCTTGAAGGTGTTGTTCTGGGCGCTGCCAAGGCGCTTGAAGATGTAGAGAAACTCAAAATCTACATAAAGAAATCACGCAGATAATCAGAATAGGAAAACGGGGATATGAATTGGATTCGTGAGCATAAATTAATAGTCGGAATTATAGCGGCGGTAGTTGTCCTTGCCGTAATATGCTGCATATCCTTCAGCAGAGGCGGAGGCTCAGGCATTGCAGGCAAGGGTACAAACGGTGCCGTTTCCGCAGGCGAGGGCGCTGTTACCGGAGGTATGTCGAAGATTGAGAGCATATTTTCGGGTATCTTCAATTACAGGTCTGTAGTTGATGAAAACGCAGCTCTGAGAGAGGAAGTTGCAAAACTGGAGCAGCAGCTTCTTGACGAAAAAATGTCAAATGATCAGCTAAAACAGCTCAAGGAGCTTTCAAAGGCGCTTGACTACAAGGCTGCAAAGAACAGGACTCTTGTTTCGGCGGATATTACATCTTTTGATAATTCCAACTGGATAAATACATTTGTAATAAACAGGGGAACCTCTGACGGCATAGCCAAAGACGATGTTGTTGTAAACGGCACAGGTCTTGTGGGCAGGGTGCTTGAATGTGGCAAATCGTGGGCAAAGGTTGTTTCCGTAGTTGATGAAAACAGCAATACCAGCTTTATGGTTTCAAGAGACACAGAAATTTTAGGAATACTGTCAGGAGACGGCAGGGGCGGACTTGACGGATATGTTCTTGATGCTGATTCCGGAATTATAGAGGGAGACGTACTGCTTTCCTCAGGTATGGGTATGTACCCGTCAGGCATAGAGATAGGAACGGTTACGGCAGTCAATTACAACAGTGATACGCAGCTTAAAATGATTACTGTAAAGCCGTCTGTCAATTTCAGAGGCATACTGAAAGTCGCGGTGATAATATGAAGTACAGATATGCATGTATAATATTTGCTCTGGCTTTCATACTTCAGACAACAGTGTTCGGTATGCTGCCGGTGTTTGGAGTTTCGGCAAATCTGCTGCTGTGCTGCTGTATAGTTATTTCCTTTGCGTGCACAGATAACAACGCAGGATTTGTCATCAGCCTTATAGCGGGACTTTTATATGATGTCTGTTTCAGTCAGTATATGGGAGTTACGGCGCTGCTGCTGGTGCTTGTTGCGGCAGGCTGCATTGCGGTCAGAACATTTCTCTTAAACTCTGAGAATTTTATGTCGATGCTGGTTACTTCTCTGGGATCGGTGTTTGTATACTACAATCTTTTATGGCTCATATACAGGCTTGCGGGCAGCAGTTACAGCTATATTTATATGCTCGAAAAGCTCCCGGTGTATATAATTCTCAACGTAATTATAATAATGATAATGTATGCGATAATAATAAGAAAGGTTGTCAGCCACAAGTCTGACAGGTATTCGGTATGGGGAGGATATTAAATTCCAGATATAAGCAGGTTATGGCAGTTTTTCTGGTCCTTATGGCAATATTGGCCATAAGGCTTTTTGTAATTACCGTGGTACAGCACAGTCAGTGGTCTGAAAAAGCTGTAAGCCTGAGCACCAAGACTATAACGACCTCTGCTCCGAGAGGCAATATATATGACAGAGACGGGGAAGTCCTTGCAACCAATAAGCAGGTTTTCAACGTGAGAATGTACAGCTCCGGTATGGAGGCCGACGAATTAAACGAGGTTTCCTACAAGCTGATAAAACTGTTTAAGAAAAACGGAGATAAATATGAGGACGATTTCCCTATCAAACTCAAAAACGGCAAATTATATTATGAATTTGACAGGGAAATTCAAAACTGGCTCAAGAGTCAGGATATGCCTGTAACCTATACTGCGGAGCAGGCATTCAACCAGATAAGAAAGAATTTAGGAATTTCAGATGATTTAGATGTATATGAAGCGCAGCTTGAAATGCAGAACACATATGGCGTATATCCGCCTATTTCAGTTGGCGCAGTGATGAAATACACCTACGAAAATGAAAAGAAAACTTTCCTCGAAAGGTATCATATAATTGATAAACTTGAAGAAAAAACAGGTAAAAAAGATATAGCTGTATCGGATATATCCGCTGAAACAGCTTTCAATATGATAAGGGAATCTTTCAAGATAAACAAGGATGTTTCAAACAGAAAAGCAAGAAACATTATGATTATAAGGGATGCTCTTGACGAGCTTGGATATACCAAATATCTGCCTGCGGTTCTTGCCAAGGACGTGTCCGAAAAAACCATAATCGAAATACAGGAAAACCCGTCTGAATATACAAATGTTGAAATAGCATCGGAATACATCAGATTTTATCCGTCAGGCTCCTTTGCATCTCATATACTCGGATATATGGGTTCCATTTCGGACAGCGAAAAAGAAGAATACGTAGAAAAAAAGGGCTACAATACAAGCGATCTTATAGGTAAGGACGGCATCGAAAGCAAATATGAATCAACACTCAAGGGGAACGACGGAAGCAGAACCGTAAGAGTTGATGTTATGGGTAATCTTGTTGAGGTTATAAGTGAGACAGATCCTGTTACCGGAGACGATGTGTACCTTACAATCGACAAGGATATACAGAAATCAGTAGAGAAAAATCTTGAGAAGGGCATTAAGGCCACCAGTACCGGCGGAGCCTTTACAAGCAAATACGGCAATTATGTGCCTAAGGCCTCATCAAAATGCGAATCGGGAGCCGCGGTTGTGATTGATGTAAGTACCGGAGACGTGCTGGGAATGGCAAGTTATCCGGACTTTAACCCTAACCTGTTTGCTACGGGAATTTCCTCGGAGGACTGGAATTCACTTCAGTCAAAGAATACAAGAGATCCGCTTTCGGCGCAGCCTCTGTACAATATTGCAACCAGAAGCGCTGTTCAGCCGGGTTCAACTTTCAAGCCTGTAACAGCTACGGCAGCCCTTGCAAACGGACTTAATCCGAATATGAGCCTCAAGGACGGAGGGCAGGTGGAAGTTGGAGATCAGACATATGATTGTCTTATCTATACCGATTATCACACAACTCACGGTTATGTAAATCTTCCTCAGGCCATAGGTGTTTCCTGCAACTATTATTTCTTTGATATAGGACAGGGCAAGGACTATTACACAGGAGGCTCTCTGGGGTACAAATGCGGCGTGGATGAAATTCTCAAATTCGCCAAGCTTTACGGCCTTGGCGAGTCAACCGGAATTGAGCTTACCGAAACAACTACAACAGCGCCGTCGGCAGAGGCAAAAATGAAAGGTACAGAAGCCTCAGTCAGAAACATACTGTGGACCAGATCCAAGATGTACTTCAAAAAATCAGTACTCGAAAACGAAGCTGTGCTGACAGAATATATAAACGAGATTGCAGGCTGGATAGAAGAAAATCCTTCATATGAGACAATTCTCGACAGACTGCCTGACTGCGGAATCAGAGAAAGCAAAGTAGGCGCAGTTGCAGACCTTATTAAATTCTCTTATTTCAATCAGGCGGGCTGGACAGAGGGCGATGCTCTGAACATTTCAATCGGACAGGGCGAAAACTCATATACTCCGCTGCAGCTTGCCAATTATGCAGCTACTATAGGCAACAAAGGTATCAGAAACAAAGTCAGCGTAGTCAAGAGCGTAGGCGGTCAGGGCGTTAAGAAAAAAGAAAAGGGCACTGACATTGGAGTCAGAAAAAGCGACTTTGATTATCTGCTGGCAGGTATGAAAAACGTAACAACAATGTCAGGCGGAAGCTTGACCAGCCTGTTTAAAGACTTCCCTGTATCAGTGGCGGCCAAGACCGGTACAGCCGAAAGGGCAGGTAAAATCAACACCTCAGATGAGGTTTCATATATCAAGTCGCATCTTTCCCAGATGACAGGCACTATTTCGTGGAAGCAGGTCGAAACCGAAATGAACAGGATAATGAAAGAATATCCTAATGTGTACACTTCCCGCGATGTAGCTGTAAGACAGGCTTTATATAATCTGAGCAACGGCAGCATAAACTCGAATGTTATGGACAGATGGAAAGGCGAATACGAAAACTTTGCGTGGACAATAGCCGTAGCGCCTGCAGATGACCCGCAGATTGCAGTCTGCGTGCTTCTGGTTCAGGGTAAGACCTCGCTTAACGCAGGTGTGATAGCAAGAGAAATAATCGGCGACTATATGGATATTTCATCTGAAACAAAATACAATAACAAATTTGATACTCAAACAGAAATGAATTAAAGGAGAAAATGTGGGAGAAATTATTTTAGTTGCATCAGGCAAGGGCGGCACAGGTAAGTCAGTGTTTGCTGTGAATATGGGAGCTGTACTTGCTGACAAGGGGTATAGGGTTGTTCTGATTGATATGGATATGGGGCAGGGAAACCTCGATCTGTATCTGGGACTTCATAATAAGGTTGTATATAATGTGTATGATGCAGCAATGGGAATGTGCCGCATGAGGCAGGCGCTTATCAAGGACAGCAGATATGACTGTCTGTATCTGATGGCGGCGCCGCCCCATACCAATGACGGCAATGTGACCCCCGAAAGGCTTATGGCTATGTATGAAGATCTCAAAGAGAAATTTGATTACATAATTATAGATGCGCCTGCGGGAGTCGAAAGCAACACTATGCTTGCGGCAACGCAGGCAGACAGAGCTGTCATAGTTGCAACACCGGACTATGCTTCCGTCAGAGGCGCAGATGTGCTCGATATGAAGCTGAGAGAAGCAGGAATAGACGAAAGATACTACGTTATAAACAAGGTCAAGGCGCAGATGATGGATGCAGAGGGCGTTCCGTCCTTTGGCGAGATAGGAATGCTGATACGCTCTAAGGTAATAGGCGTTATACCTTACGATGACAACATTGATTTCTCAGTAAGTCTGGGGACGCCTGCGGCAAGCGACAGCAGTAATATAATGAAAGATATATTTATCAAAATTGCAAGGAGAATTATAAAACAGTAATGGAAGAGAAATTTTTACAGGCAGTTGAACAGCTTCGAAAAGAGGGCGATATGGAATCGCTTCTTGAAGTATTAAAAGTGATAAATTCTATGATAGCCACAGGCGGACAGATAGTTACGCCGATAGAAATTCCCGATGACATAGGCGACGGCGAGGTTAAGGCAGAGGACATAGAGCTCAGACATCTTACTATGGACGGAAAAATCAAATACCTTGCGGCGTTTACCTCAATGGACGAACACAAAAAAGGACCTGAGGGCGCGGCGCTTTTTATTCCGGTTAAAGAACTTATCGATACTGTTACCGCAGCCGAGGACATTGAGGGCATAGTTATAAATCCGTGGAGCAGTTCATTCATACTCAGCAAAGACCTTATAAGCATACTTATGGATATGGACAAATCCAAAACCGTAAGAGCAAGTCAGGTTTCAGGCGACTTCTATGTTCATATGATGGAGGAGCGCCCTGTCAATATAATTGCGGCGGTCAAAGCAAAAATGCCTGAATTTGAAAATGTCAGCAGAGTATATATCACAGGGCTAAACAATAACGGCAGGGAAAGCTACCTGCTTATGGTGGAATTTAGCGGTGAAGAGCCTGACAGCCTGTTTGAGAGAATACTTGCGGTGCTTCCAAACGGAGAAAACGGCCTCAAGATAGACGTAACACCGTATACTGGGGATATACCGGGAGTGGCAGAGCTGATATATCAGAAATAGAGGAAATAAGTTTTATGAATTAATTTCAGGGTGTTAAGTAAAAGTGCTTGACACCTTGATTTTGTATGATATAATATACTGGTGTCAAGCTATAATACTTGATACGAAAGGAGAGGAGTTTATGTTTGATAAAATCACAGAAGTAAGTCTGCTTTATGATTTTTACGGACAGCTTCTTTCAAAAAGACAGCAGGAAGTAATGAGCCTGTATTATGAGGAAAACCTGTCCTTATCAGAGATTGCAGAGGAATTTTCAATATCCAGACAGGGAGTGCACGACGCTCTCAAAAACGCGGAGAAATCCCTGCATCAGTATGAGACCAAGCTGGGACTTGTCAGCAGATTCGAAAAAAGCCGCCGTGCGGTTGAGATGATTGACAGACAGATTGAGGCAGCTATAGATAAGAACAGAGACAACAGCGATCTTGTCAGCAGTCTTGCAGAGATAAGATCAGTAATTGATGAGATGGAGCAGTAATATGGCATTTGAAGGTTTATCGGAAAAACTGCAGGGAGTCTTTAAGGGACTCAAAGGCAAAGGAACCTTATCCGAAGCGGATATCAACAATGCAATAAGACAGATAAAGCTTGCTCTGCTTGAGGCGGACGTAAACTTCAAGGTTGTAAAGGAATTCGTTGCAACCATCAAGGAAAAGGCCCTTGGTGAAGAGGTGATCAAAAGCGTAACTCCGGGACAGCAGATAGTCAAAATCGTAAACGACGAGCTGGCAGCTCTGATGGGCGGAGCCGGAAGCAAGCTGACATATTCGCCGAGAGGATTTACAGTGTATATGATGGTCGGACTTCAGGGTACAGGTAAGACCACCACCTGCGGCAAGCTTGCAAACTACCTCAAAAAAGAGGGCAAAAAACCGATGCTCTGCGCATGTGACGTGTACAGACCGGCGGCAATAGACCAGCTTGAGGTTGTAGGCAGCAGCATAGATGTTCCCGTATATGTGAACAGGGACAGCAAAAAACCTGAAAAAATCGCAATGGAAGCGGTCAGGCAGGCAGAGCTTAAGGGCTATGACGTCCTTATAGTCGATACGGCCGGCAGACTCCAGATAGACGAGGAGCTTATGGAAGAGCTCGTAAGGATCAAAAAAGAGATTAAACCTCACGAGATACTTCTGGTTCTTGACGCACTTACAGGTCAGGATGCCGTAAATGCGGCAGAGGGCTTCAACGATAAGCTGGGTGTTGACGGTATCGTTATGACCAAGCTTGACGGTGATGCCAGAGGCGGTGCGGCGCTTTCAGCCAAAAAGGTTACAGGCAAGCCTATTAAATTCATAGGTACAGGCGAGAAATTCGATGCGCTGGAGCCTTTCCACCCTGAGAGAATGGCAAGCAGAATACTGGGCATGGGAGATATCGTTTCCCTCGTAGAGAGAGCGCAGGACGCCATAGACGAGGAAAAAGCAGCCAAGCTCGAAGAGCGAATTCGAAAAAACGCTTTTACTTTAGAGGACTTCTTAGACCAGATGGGTCAGATTAAGAATATGGGCGGCATAGGCGGTATGCTTGATATGATGCCGGGAATATCCGCCAAGCAGAAACAGGAAGTCGACATGGAAAAAGCCGAAAAGGAATTCGTTCAGATGGAAGCCATTATCCTTTCAATGACCAAACAGGAAAGAGATAACCCGTCAATACTTAATTCCAGCAGAAGAAAGCGTATTGCGGCAGGCAGCGGTCAGACCGTTGCAAAGGTAAACAGCCTTATCAAGAGGTATGAGGATACCAAAAAAATGATGAAGCGGTTTACGGGAGGCAAATTCAAGAGGAAAGGCGCTTTCAAGGGAATGTTTTAGTTCAAAAACTTAAACAGTTTTAGATATATTCAAACAGTTAATATTTAGGAGGAAATTATAATGGTAAAGATCAGATTAAAGAGAATGGGAGCTCACAAGAAGCCTTTTTACAGAATAGTTGTTGCAGATTCAAGAACACCTAGAGACGGCAGATTCATAGAAGAAATCGGTTACTACAACCCTATGACAGAGCCTAAGGAAATCAAAATCGACGAAGAAGCTGCAGCTAAGTGGCTTTCAAACGGTGCACAGCCGACAGAAACAGTAAAGAAATTATTCAAGAACTCCGGAATTATTAAGTAAGGAAGCGGTGAGTATATAATGGTTAAACTGGTAGAGGTGATTGCAAAATCACTCGTAGAGAACCCAGATGCCGTTGAAGTTACAGAAAAAGCCGGAAAAAATTCTACAATGGTAATTGAGCTTAAGGTTGCGCCGGAGGATATGGGCAAGGTTATAGGCAAACAGGGTAGAATTGCAAAAGCACTGAGAAGCGTTGTAAAGGCAGCGGCAACTAAGGCGAACAAAAAAGTGGTCGTGGAGATTGTTCAGTAGACAATATACGGCATTAAGTATGGCACATATATCAGAGACCGGTATATGTGCCTGTATACTATGTGGGGATTATTATGAAAAAAATAAAAATAGGGCAGATTACGGGAGCTGTAGGACTTAAAGGTGAATTTAAGGTTTATGACTACGGTGAGGACGTTTCAAGATACAGAAACTTTGAAGCGGTGTATATAGACAATACGGAATACAGACTTAAATCAGCCAGAATCCAGAAGAATATGGCTGTACTGCTGCTTGAGGAAATAGACAGCAGAGATAAAGCAGAGAAACTGAGAGGAAAGAACATTTATATAGACGAGGCGCAGCTTCCAAAGCTTCCCGAAGGCGTGTACTATATCAAAGACCTTATAGGATTTGACGTGGTATCGGATGAGGGAGTTCATATAGGTACCCTTGAGGACATATTAAAAAACACAGCCCAGCCTCTTTACAAGGTAAAGACAGAGAAAGGCAGTGTATATATTCCGGGTGTGGACGAATATATACTCAATACGGATATCGCAGGCAGAACAATAACAGTGAAATTAATTGAAGGACTTTTAGACCTATGAAAATAGATATACTTACGCTGTTTCCCGAAATGTTTGTACCGGTTACGACCTCAAGCATACTTGGAAGAGCAGCCGAAAAAAACCTTATAGATATCAGACTGACAGACATCAGAGAATACACGAAGAACAAGCATCGCAAGGTGGACGACTATCCCTTTGGCGGAGGACAAGGCATGGTGATGATGCCCCAGCCTATATTCGATGCTCTCAGAGGCATTAAGGCGGAGGGCAAAAAAATCCTGTATATGTCACCGAGAGGCAGAATCCTTGACAAGGACAAAATACAGGAGCTTTCACAGCTTTCAGAGCTTGTGATACTGTGCGGTCATTATGAGGGCGTTGACCAGAGAGTTATAGACTGCTGGGAGATGGAGGAGGTTTCTATCGGAGACTATATCCTTACGGGAGGAGAGCTTCCCGCAATGGTACTTGTAGACTCTGTGGCAAGACTTATACCCGGAGTCCTGTCGGGAGAGGACTCCGCAATGGAGGAGTCGGTATATTCCGGGCTTTTAGAATATCCCCAGTATACCCAGCCCAGAGAATACGAGGATATACCGGTGCCTGAGATTCTGCTGTCGGGTCATCACAAAAACATAGATCTGTGGAGATTTGAAAAATCACTTGAGCTTACCAGAAAAGTAAGACCCGATATGTTTGAAAACTATTGCAGAGAGAGGACACAGGAACTTGACAAAGCCGAAAAAAAGATACTCCAAAAAGTTACAGATGAGAAATAGCAGACGCATCAGCCGCTTCATTGTGAAAGGCTGATGTTTTTGTGTAAATATTGAATTAAAAGAATTGAAATATACACTATATTGTAGTAAAATTACCTAGAGGTATACTTATGACTAAGCCAAAAAAGAAAAACAGATTTATTTATTTATATATACTTATAGTTCTTGTTCTGTGCTTTGTTATCTATCTGCTTCCGAAGCTTTCGGACACAATGACCAAGACAGTGATTGCAGAGTACGGCACCATGGAGCTTTCGGATGAGGTTCAGTGTTATGCGGCCAGAAACGAGAAGGTATATACGGCAGGCAGCGGCGGACAGACAGAGTACCTCGTTAACGAAGGCGAGAAGGTCCGCAAGGGCACTAAGGTTCTCAAGGTATCCGGAGGCGGCGCGGGACAGCCGGGAGATAAATACACCTCGATACTGGAGAGACTGGGCAGCGGCGCCAGACAGTCCGACAGCTATACTACCGCAACCAACGGAGTAATCAGCTACTATATAGACGGATATGAGAGCACCTTCACCCACAAGAAGATTAAAAAAATGACCTTTGATCAGGTTAAGGACATACAAAACGATTATATGGATCTGTCCCGCAAATCGGTTCTTGCCGGTGAGCCGGTGTACAAGCTCTACAAAAACGAGAAATGGTATATGGTTTTCTGGATAGACGAGGAGTCGGCATCTGATTACGAAAAAGGCAGATCTGTTACAGTTAGACTCAAGGACGGCGAGGTTGAGGCCGACATCGAAAGCGTCACTCAGCAGGAGAACAAATTCAGAGTGATAATTGTAAGCAACAGGTATTACAAATCACTTGCAAGTTTCAGAACAGAGACCGCAACGGTCATAACTCACACATGCTCCGGACTGGTTCTGCAGAATTCCTGCATTACAGAGGAAGACGGACAGCAGGGAGTCTATGTCAGAAACACTGCCGGGGAATATGTATTCAAGCCGGTGCAGATACTTCTGCAGGGCAAAAAAGAATCGGTTCTGACGGCAGGACAGTATTACGATAATGACGGTAATGCAGTATCGACCATAGAAATCTATGACGAGGTGCTGAGAAATCCGTAATATAATGAAAGGAAGTGCGTTTAAGTGGGAAGCATCAGAGAAAACATAGACGCGGTTAACAGGATTAAGGGAGAAGCGGCTGTTAAATCCGGCAGGAAAGCCGAGGACGTGCTGCTTTGCGCGGTTACCAAGACAAGAACCGCAGATGAGATTAACGAAGCCATAGATGCAGGCATTACAGACATCGGCGAAAACAAAGTCCAGGAGATAATGGACAAGTTCGACAGCGTCAAGCCTGTCAGATGGCACCTTATAGGGCATCTTCAGACCAACAAGGTTAAATATATAATTGATAAGGTTTCAATGATTCATTCAGTTGACTCACTGCATCTGGCACAGGAAATCGACAAGCGCGCCGCGCAGCACGGCATTACCATGGATATACTTATTCAGGTAAACTCCGCGCAGGAGGAGAGCAAGTTCGGCATCAGCACAGATGAAACAGAGGGAATGATAAGGGATATACTTGACAAATGTCCTAACATCAGGATCAGAGGTCTTATGTGCATTGCACCGTTTGCGGAAAATCCTGAAGATGTGAGAGTTTATTTTGCCCAGGTCAAAAAACTGTATGACGAATACAGCAGCATAGAGCATAAAAATCTCGATTTTAAATATTTATCGATGGGAATGTCCCACGATTACGAAGTTGCAATTTTAGAAGGATCTAATCTCATCAGAGTCGGAACTGCGATATTTGGTGAAAGAGACTACAGCAAAAAATTATAGGAGGATAATATGGGTTTTGTAGACAAGTTTAAGGATCTTGTAGGTATTGAGGATTTTGATGATGAGGAAATTACTGAAGAGGAAATCAGAGAAGCCGAGAGCAGAATGGAAAGAAGAGAAACGCAGCCTCGCACTTCATTTGAACCTCGCAGAAGCGAAATAAAAGAAAGTAAGGTGGTTAATATGCAGAAAGGAACTACTGTAAACACACATCCGTTTAAGATGGTTGTTTTAGAGCCGAAAGGATTTGAAGAAGCTCCTAAGCTTGTGGATAATCTCAAGAGCAGAAAACCTGTTATAGTTAATCTTGAAAGACTTGAATCAGACACAGCAAGAAAAATATTCGACTTTTTAAGCGGCGCAACCTATGCGCTTAACGGCAACGTTCAGAAAGTTGCAAACAATATATTCGTATTTGCACCTGAGAATGTTGACATCAATTCAAGCGTGGAGCACAAAGGCTTTGAATTCGGCAGCCAGCTCAAGAGATAAGGAGCAGGAATGGTATTACTGGGAAAAGCAATAATAATTGTTTCTAATATTCTGTTCGGGCTTCTGGTTGTCAGAGCGCTCTGCTCGTGGCTCATGGGTAGCGGCAAATCGTGGGTTCAGACCATATACAGAATATCGGCGGGTCTTACGGAGTTTCTCGTGGCGCCATGCAGAAAAATAACATCGAAGTTCAGCGGCGGTATGTTTGACTGGTCGCTGCTTTTGGCATGCCTTGTCATTATGCTGGCAAGAGACATACTGCTGAGAGTCGTAATGATGCTGTCATAACAGAAAGGATATACAATGATTACACCTGTTGACATAGAACAAAAAGAATTTACAAGAGGTGTCAGAGGATACAAGGAAGAGGAGGTAGATACTTTCCTCAACCTTATAATTCTCGAAATGGAAAACCTCATCAGAACAAACAGAGAGCTCTCTGACGAAAACAGCAAGCTCAAGGAAGAACTTGCCACAAGCAGAAACACAGAGAGCGAGGTTTTAGAGACCCTCGAAACAGCCAAAAGGCTTATGAGCGAAATCTCGGCAAGCGCCGAAAAGCGTGCAGAGGTGCTTCTCAAAAATGCGGAGCTTGATGCTGATCTTATCAGACGTGAAGCAAGAGAAACCTCCGAAAGATTTATGGACGAGAGTAAGAGCATAAGAACCAGAGTTTCGGCTCTCAGAGAGAAATACAAAAACCTTCTTGAGGCGGAGCTTGAGAGATTTGATATGCTCAGCGCCGATATTTTCACAGAGGCAGACGATATAGTTAAAAGCCTGCCCGAAGAAAAAGAAACCCTCAGAACAGGCAGAGCGGCAGATACGGCAGACAAGACCGACAAGGTTGATATCTCCAAAACCATGATTAACATTAGATAAGAGGAGCAGGGGCGTTTTTGCCCCGTATTTTCTATGTATTTGATTTTAATAATTGCAGGAACCGTTGCGCTCGATCAGCTTGTCAAACATATGGTGGCAGGTTCTATGATGCTGGGGCAGACAATTCCGGTGATAAACAATTTTTTTCATATAACCTATATACACAATGATGGTGCGGCATTTGGAATTATGGCAGGCAAAGCCATATTTCTGATAGGGCTTCCGGCGCTTATGATGGCGACAGGGATAGTTGTTCTTGCCCTGTTTCGAAAAAAGCTGGACCCGCTGGTGCTTATCGCTATAGCTCTGATTACGGGAGGCGGCACAGGCAATCTCATTGACCGCAGCATCTACGGATATGTTATAGATTTTATTGACTTCAAAATATGGAATCCCATATTCAATATAGCGGATATAGCGGTATGTGTCGGCTGCGGCCTCATTATACTCTATCTGCTGGTTATAGACGGTAGGA
>OLOV01000673.1_pt1 | contig 29975 bp, 32 predicted proteins | sample 1672931 | NCBI WGS metagenome assembly OLOV01 (sample SAMEA3136738, study PRJEB25190) | human gut metagenome | biome: human gut; feature: human-associated habitat; material: faeces | place: Austria | collected 2013 | reverse complement strand
GCGGTAAATTCGCAGCCCCGAAATTTTATTATGGTATGTTATTTTACATATATGGGATTTGTCCACGCCATTTTGCCGTCGGCGTCAACAACTGTCGCACGGATATAGCTGTAATCGTTTCTGAGGTCACGCTCGGCGTGAGTTATAAGTTCGCCGTCATCAGCCTTAACTATACGAGTCGGGTGGCGGTCGGCGTGGAAGCGTATTTTGGAGCAGGGTGAGCATTCGACATGAGCTACGCCGTCCTCGACATAGAAATCCTTGATCTCAGGGCCGCAGGAGGAGTAGAACGCGCCCTTGACAAGCGCATCAAGCACCGCCTTGTCGCTCTTCTCGGCGTTGACCATGACCCAGCCGTTGCAGTGCTGACGCATGGGGTGACCGTCGTCGACAGCAACGCCCCAAATCTTGTGACCGAGACCGAGCATTTCATCCCAATAGGGAGCATCAACGTCCATGTCGTTATCCATTACGCAGCCGCTGTTCCAGACCTCCATAGCGAATTCGCCGATGAGCTTATCAAAATATCTCGCCGGAGTTGAACTCCACTCGGGGTGACAATAGAAAGTGATGTTACCCTTGGAATGGATCCAATCAAGATACTGCTGGAAATCGAACTGGTCATGCACCCTGCCGCTCTCAAATCTGTCGCCGTCGGCGAAACCGTTGCTCTCGTCATTCGGGCCGAGGCAAACGGTGTGGAAGCAGCGGAAACCGATATCATTATCAAACCCCGCGTCAAACTCCATGCCGGGGATTATGAGCAGCCCCGCATCGGGAGCGTAATCGGTGCGGTTATAGACCCTGTGGTCGGTGAGGGCAAGGAAATCATAGCCGTGGACGGCATGATAGCGCTCGACCTCCTCGGGAGTGCCCGAGCCGTCGGAACGGGTGGTGTGGCAGTGGAGACCGCCCTTCAGCATTTTTTCGCAAGGCTCAAACGCAGCCTGTCTTATGATTTTTGAATCAGCCATAGCTTCTCCCTTCAGTTAAAACGCACTTCAACAGTATGTCTGCCTCCCGAAACCTTGACGGTAACATCGCTGTTTTCTTTTGTATAATCGGCCTTTGCGCCGTCAACGGTGATCGAGACGATATCTCTCGGCACGCAGATAACGGCATCGCCGCCGCACTCGCTCTCGAACGCAAGAGAGAACACTTTCTTATCCTCGTCGCAGTGATAGGATTCTATAACGCCGGGTATCGCCTTGGGGTACGGGCGAGAGAATATCTTCATCAGCGGGGTCTTAAGCCAGCCGTCGGTGTAGCACCAATAGGTGTTGCTCCACTTGTTGGAGTCAAACATATCAAGCAGGAAGCTGACGTGGGGCAGCCAGCCCTCGCCCTCTCCGCCGCCGCCCCATTCGCCGACGATAACGGGCATATGTAATCTGTCCTGAGACTTCTTATGCTGGGCAAACATGCCGCTGACCCTCTCGTTGCTCGCATACTTGTAAAGTTCGGTATCGACCATGAAGTCATAAGCATGGGGGGCGAACGCCTGATTCTGCTCCCTCTTGCCGTCGACGGTTATCGGCGGAGCGGAGAACGGAACGGTGGTGTTTGACCAGTAGCAGTTATCGAGCATTATAACGCCCTTATCGGTCACGCCTCTGATAGCCTTGGTAACTCTCGAGAGGAACGGAGCGTACTTATTGATATCAAAATCACGGATGCAGTCGTCGAACACGGAGGTCGCCTTCCTGACGACGCTTGACGATATCTGCTCAAGCACTTTGGGCACCCTGTCCTTTGAGAAAACGGCGTCAGCAAAGAGCTTGCCTTGCTTTATCTCGCGGTCAAAGAGGATAACCCTGACAGCCTTGAGGATAAGCTTTTTGAAAGCCTTGCCCGCAGCCATGCCGGGGAACGGCTCATTCATCAGGTCGAAGCCGAAGAGAGCGGGCTTGTCTTTGAATCTCTCTGCAACATGGACCCAGCAGTCGGCATACCATTCCTGGAGCCCTTTTCCGTTCACCTCACGGTTAGCCCAGAAATTGTCAAACGCCCTCTGGCAGTATTTGCCCCAGAAATATCCGGCAGCCCAAACGCCCTTGATGGGCTTGACTTCATACTGATCGGTTATTGTAGCCCATGCCGGCGCGCCGTCGCCGTTGCACTTGGGCGAATAAAGATCCTGATGCATATCGAGATAGGCATATATTCCGTATTTCTCGCAAAGCTCAAGTATACGATCGATCTCATCAAGGTATTCATCATTATAATCACCCGGGGTCGGCTCAAGCTTCGCCCATGTGAACCCGAGCCGGATAAGGTTGAAGCCCTTGTCGCGGAATTCAGACAGCAGCTCATCATCGACGGTGTAAGCATACTTCTGCTCACCGGGCTTATAATCGCTCTTATCAACGATGTTAACGCCGTTGAATATCCTCTCTCTGCCGAGCTCGTCGACAAATCTTGTGGAATCGGTTCTTATAGTGTTCATTTCGGACTCCTTTTCTGAGTTAGATATTGTCTTTATGCGGCGACCGCCTCTTTTGCAGCGGCTTTCTTTTCAAATATATTTGTGAAATTCAGCAGGAAGAGCAGGATATACGCCGCCTGCATCGGAATATTCTCGATTATCGCACTCTTGCCGACGGTTATGAGCAGCACGAGCATGGTAGCAAGTATGGCGCAGAAGATGATGAAGGCAGCAAGGAACGCGCCTTTCTCTTTTCTCGCCTTGCTGAAAAGCAGGATAACCATCGGAGCAGCGCAGCAGAATGCGAAGATGAGTGCACCCGCCCAATGAGCCATGCAGCGGGGGGAATCAAGGTGCATCTCCTCACCCATTGACGGGCAGTTGATAGTGACGAATATTGCGGCGCTGCCTATCGAGCCGAGGATAACGCCGAGCTTGCTGTTATAGTTATAACGTCTGTAGGCAAACATGGTGTTGGTGAAGATGGTCATTGAGGCGAAAACGCCCCAGCCTCTGAAATGCCAGGGAAAATCAAGGCCTATCATGCTTGCTGTTATTGTCTTGACCTTCTCGATGAAGGGCTGATTGCCGAAGAAGCCGTACCATGTAACGTAAACACAGCCGAAGATGATGCCGACAAGACAAAAAGCCTTTATTGCCTTCGTGAGCTGCGGGGCATAGAGAATATCCTTTATGTAGGAGATGAACATCAGCAGACACACGGTGGAGAGAACGACCCACACCGGATAGAGCCATTCGTGACCGAGCATACCGCTGATATTTGCATGGAGCACTCCGTCGACCGTACGCTCGGCAACGGTAGCGTAATTCACAAGCACGATATCCTTCATAAAGAATACCATCCATATGAGATATGCCAAAGATATGGCTATCCACATGGCAAGATATCCCTTAGGCATACGGTTCTTGGTTTGCTGCATAAATTCTCCTCCTATAAATTAAAAAGTGTTAATAATAGATTAACATATAGTTATCCAAAAAGCAACAGATATCGTATAAAAAAAGCGCCGCGGTTTTGCCGCAGCGCTAAATGCCGAATAATCATTTCAGCCTTGATATGTATTGACAGGTGACATAGATGTTTTGAATCTTCTTAGCCTGCGAGCCTATGGGCGTCTCAATTATCGGCTGGGTCTCGGAGGGAGTGACATAAAGCTTAAAGGCTATTACATCCTGTCCGACCCGCATATCTTTGATGTTTTTATACTCAAAGTTTCTGTTCTCAACGCCGAGATAGTTAAAGACTATATCCTCAAGGTCGTGCCCCGAGAAGAGCTTGATGACGTCATCCTCATCATGCATATCAATGATAGCCTTTGCCTCCTCAAAGGTAAGCGGGCAGCATTTGAACTCGCCTTCGTTTAAGATAGACATAACATTCTGATTATCGACCAAAAGCAGCGGAACAAGCGAACGTGCCATAGAGATCACCCTTCTTTCATTGAATTATCAAGCAAAATAGATAAAAAATATCCGTATCAGCTTGAATTTGTATTCATTATACATAAAGAAATGCGAAATGTCAATACCAAATGCTTATTCCAAAATATTTGATGTTATGAAGTCAACGCCCCACTTGCAAAGCTCCTCGCCTCTGTCCTTATCGTTGCAGGTCCAGCAGTTGACCTTTGCGCCGACTGCATGGACGGCGGCGATACGCTCGGCGTTAAGCTCCGTATAGCGGATATCAAGGTCAAAGCCGTATTTGGCAAGCAGCTGCGGCAGGTCGTCGGAATAGCTGTCGACAAGGAACTGCGCCTCGCTCTCGGGGATAATTTCTCTAAGTTTAACAAGATTATCAAAAACGAACGAGATGAAAATGACATTTTCGAGGTAATCGCAGCCCTTGATCTCATCGCAGATAGCAGCTATCTCGTCAGAGGTGAAAGCGTTTTTAAGCTCGAGCACGGCTGTCTTGCCGTATCTCTTGCAGGTGCTTATGTATTCGGTGAGGGTCGGGATATGCAGATCCGCCCTGCCCTTTTTGTCGTCGATGTCGCAAAGCGACAGCTTGCGAAGAGTCTCAAAGGTTGATTTCTCGACCTCGAGGTTATCTATAGCCACTCTGCCGGTGGTATCGTCGTGGATGATGACGAATTTGCCGTCGACGGTCTTATGAACGTCGGTCTCTATGCCGAAATAGCTGCGGTTGCCCGCGGCGACAAAAGCCGCGTTCGTATTCTCTTTCTCAATGCCGCTGAGGCCCCTGTGGGCTATCATTTTAGCGGTGCGTGTATCAAGTTTAATTGAATCCATTGTAATTCTCCTTCCTTATTTATCAAAACTCAGGCTCACAAGCAGCGGATAATGGTCGCTCGGGTATGCCCCGCCGTAGACCGTGTCGACCACTCGATAGGAATTGACCTTGAAGCCCGTTTTGGATATCATAACATAGTCGATGGGCTTCCTGTCAAGCTGCCTGCCGAAATCCTGATAGGTGCAGCCGCCGACAGAATTCTCCGTCTGATATTTGACATCGAGGAAATTCTCGGTTGCGCTTCTATAGGTCTCGGAATCCTCAACGCAGTTGAAGTCGCCCATTATCATTGCGGGCAGCGAGCCGAACTGCTTTATCTTGTCGAGCACCACGGCGATACCTTTTATTCTCGCCTCGTCGCTGACATGGTCAAGGTGGGTGTTGAATACGACGAATTTCACGCCGCTCGCCTTATCGGTCAATATCACATAGCTGCAAATTCTGTAGCAGGCGGCGCCCCAATCCTTGCTCATCGTCTCGGGAGTCTCCGAGAGCCAGAAGGAGCCTTTGTCGGCAAGCTCGTATTTATCGCGGCGATAGAATACCGGGCAGCCCTCCGACATCGAGGCTTCATCCCTGTATGTAATGACCGAGTCATACTGCGGCAGGCTGCTGCAAAGATAGGCGTAGTGATACTTCGTAGCCTCCTGGAAGCCGATTATGTCGGGCGAGCACATCTCGACATTCTTGATTATGAGATCTGCTCGGTAAAACCAGCTCTTCCTGCCGAGATCGGTCGGCGAAATGTAGCGCAGATTGCTGCTCATCACCCGCACCTCACCGTCGGCGGAGACGTCATTCACCTCGACCGCAGTCATATGCTTGCGGTAATGCGGATAATACCAAAGCTCGACCGCGCCCAAGACGAGCACGATAACGAGCAGGGCGCTGAGGATGCCGAGAAACACTTTCTTTGACTTTTTCATCATCAAACCTCCGTATTCATTGAAAAAACGCAGCCGCAATACTGCTGACGATACAGGCAGTATTCCTTTGACAGAACTATCGAGCGCTGATAGCCGCCCCGCTTCTTGAAATCGGACGGCAGATACTCGACCCCGTATTTTTTCTCAAGCTCAAAGCCTATCTTGTTGATAAGCTGAGCATTCTTGTGCGGGCTGACGGTCAGCGTGGTCGCAAAGAGCGGGAAGCCGTTTTTGCGGGCATATTCCGCCGTGCGCGACATCCTGAGCAGGAAGCATTTCTCGCACCTTGCTCCCCCCTCCGGCTCGCCCTCAAGCCCCGCAGCCGCCTCAAAGAACGGCTCGGGCGAGGGATCGTCCTCGGCTATCGTCACACCGCTGCAAAACGGTGCATTTTCACAGAGCTTATAAAGCTCGCCGAGGCGCTTTTTGTATTCCGCGCCGTCGGTTATGTTTTGGTTTGAGAAAAACACGGTTATATCGAAATATTTTGTCAGGTATTCGAGCACATAAGACGAGCACGGAGCGCAGCAGGCGTGCAGCAGCAGCCTCTCACGCCGCCCATCGGCGCATAGGCGCTCTATAGCCTTGTCCGTCTCAAGCTGATAATTTATCTTTTCCATCTGATCGCCTCTTTGCTTCATAATACCATATCGGATACGAAATGTAAATAGCAATCCGCCGCAACCGGTTGATTCCGATCACGGCGGATTTATGCGCGAGTTTAGAATATCTCTATCTCTGCATTTCTTCATCAAAAGCTATCAATTTCGCTAATGCGATAATTATTAGCCCTGTATTTTGTCTACGATATCAAAGAAGAAGCCGGTAAAAACGCCTACGCAGATCATAGCAGAAGTTGAAATAATTAATACAGTCATAAGAATTTTCAGCTTTGATGAAATTATTTTCCTCTTTTTTATCAGAAAAAAAGACAAAAGTACCGGAACCACACATGGCACCAAAACAGATAATGGATAGTATAGAATCATCAGTATCATAGAATATCAAAACACATCTTTACTTATCAGCAAATAAGCGATCGGAAGTGATGAGATTATAAAGAAAATCGCATAAATTGCGGCACTCGCAATAATAAGCCATGTAGGTTTATTCTGACCTTTCATTTTAATTGTCGATTTAATTCCGATAAACAGTATCAAAATAGGTAAAGTCGTTAAGAAAAGCAAAATTATACCATTTAAAAATAAATAGAATTTTTCCATCGTTTTACCTCAAACTTCTTCTTTGAACTCTATACGATGTTTTATCTCTTTCCTGCAAAGTCGCAAAAGCAAATCACGGCGTAGTAATGTCCTTTATCGTTATATAAACAGATACTGCCAACGAAACAATTTCCACAAAAGCGGAAACAACATAAAAACATCTTGAAATTCGGATATCGTTTCTTTTCAGTGCTCGGTAAATTGCAACCCATATCATCAAAATAGTCAGCGGTGACAGAACTGTAAGCATATAAATTACGTTAACCGCAATACCTACCAAATAAATAACTCCGTCTTTTGAAAAAAATGTTACGCCTATCAAAGGGATAAGTGCCGCCGCCTCCGCCGCCACTGCCGCAATAATCGGCAAAACCACAGAACGTTTTCGCTTCCATTGACGATAAATTATCAAAATCCCAATGATGAAAACACCCAAAGGCAAACCGAAAAACAAAAACGTTGACAATGCCGTATATTTCATTGTATATAGGTATTCAGAAAGCTGCTGATATGTATACATAGACTTTCTCCTTTACATCAACCGCTTGACATTTCTTTTTCAATCTTGTGTTTTCTGCAAAATCAGTCACGGCACATAGGCATCTTTTGTTATTATTAAAACGGCAACGACTGCGGAAATGATTTCAAAAGCGGAGGAAGTAATAAAAAACCCTTTAGTGATACGGACATCTTTTCTTTTCATTGTCCACCAGATCAGAGCACATATTATCGGAATTATCAGCGGCAACAGCACACCGATCGTAAAAGCAAAGCACAGGGGCATAATCGCCAAATACAGCACATTGTCCTCTGAAAAGAAAGCTACACCGATAAACGGCACAAGGGCTGCCGCCTCCGCGACCGCCGTTGCAATTATCGGCAAAACCACAGAACGGTTTCGTTTCCTTTGTCGATAAATTATTAAAATACCGATGATAAAAACGCCCAACGGCAATGCCAAAAACAAAAACGTTGCTGTCGCGGCGGATTTAAAAGCACCTAAAAAATTTGATAACTGTAGAGATAAATGCATAAACATCCTCCTGTTAAACTGTATCCAAACTGCGATTTTTTTGTATTTATATTTAATTTAACAATCCTCACTTTTTAGCTCGGCGCTAAAATCGAAATCAACTGAAACAACAATATATGCCTGAAATCAAAAGCAATTCCCCGATTTTGATAAAATTTTGTCGTACTTATAATAACATTAAGCAATACTTTTGTCAATATAATCGTTATTTATCAGAGCCGAAAGAGTTTATCGTGCGGAAGCTCCACCGCCGGCATTAAATCGGCTTTATGCGTCGGTCGTTCACCTACACCGAACCTCCGCGGCGTTGGCGACCTTTGCGTCATATTCCTTGCGAACCTTCTGATGCCTGAGAATGCTTATCGACCTGTTTTTGACCGACTTCAGCATATAGTTTTTCAGATCCTTGGGATTATCGACCCTGTCAAGGATATACATATGAGACGAAGCAATGCAGCAAAAGACGTCGTGAACGGCGTCCTCGGCGTCATTCTTTAATATAGATTTTGCGACGGCGATCATCTGCTTTCTGTAATGCCGATAAACTTCATCAAAGAGCTTTCTTTTATCAACACCGTTCGCAATTATATGCAATGTAAACATCAGTAACCTTTTCATTAAAAGTTGTTGATTCTTTCAATATATATTATCACAAATATTATTAAGGCTCAACCGATTCCCGTATATTCTTTATGTTAATTCCATGAAACGATTTATAAAGATGCCACGGCAATATGAAAAGCAGCTTCGCAAAAACCTCCCATAATTAACCACTCATAATATACAACGCATTAATTGTCGGTTTTGGTACAAAAATCGAGAAATCAACTCGTATTATTCTATTATTTTCCGTTCCGACAAGATAAAAGCCCCGAAAGTCTTGCATATCAAGGCTTTCGGGGTTTAACTGAAATTGATTAAAACGGTATTGTTTGTTCAAGGCCCGGGCGTCTTTGCGTATTTCATAATTGCTGATTTATTGTGCATGCCGAGCAGGAGGAAGAAAAGCAACCGCCGGAACAGCCGAGATTTTCATTTGCAACAGCAAGCATAAGACGAATTCTGTTTTCCTGATTAACCTTTGTTGCACCGGGGTCATAGTCGATCGGAACAATATTTGATTCGGGATACATATCTTTGAGCTTCCTTATCATGCCCTTGCCGACAATATGGTTCGGCAGACAGCCGAAGGGCTGAGCGCATACGATATTGCCATAGCCGCTTTCAATAAGCTCCATCATTTCAGCTGTCAGAAGCCATCCCTCGCCCATTTTACAGCCGGGTCCGATAATCTTTGTGCATATTTCCTTGATATGAGCATAGGTTGACGGAACGGTGAAACGCCCGTAAGCCCTTACAGCGTCAAGCAATGTGGTTTCAATTCTCGTTAGATACCAGATAGCAAACTGCATTGCAATCTTTTTAAGCTTGCTTCCGCCGTAGAGCTTGATATCCTCAAGTCTGTTATCGACCTTAAAGAGGAAGAAGCCCAGAAGCCCGGGAACCATAACCTCACAGCCTTGACCGAACAGGAATTCCTCAAGGTGATTATTGGCAAGCGGAGAATACTTAACATAAATCTCGCCGACAACGCCGACCTTTGTTTTGACAATATTCTTTACGGGAACCTCCGAAAAGGACTTTGTAATCTCGGGAAGAAGCTTTTTCATCTCGCCGAAAGAATATCCTCTGCCCTTTCTGAACATCTCGCTGATACCGTCAATCCATTTCTGTACGAGCCTTTTACACTCTCCCTCATTCTTTTCGTAAGGCTCGACCTGGTTTTTGAGAAGCATAATCAGATCGCCGTAGATAACTGCCGAGAGCATTTTAAGAGCCATTGAAATCCTGATTTTGAAGCCGCTGTTTTTCTCAAGTCTCGAAAGGTTAAGAGAAATAACGGGAACCTGCGGATAGCCCGCCTTTTTAAGCGCTTTTCTGAGCAGATGAATGTAGTTTGAAGCACGGCAGCCGCCGCCCGACTGAGTTATCATCAAAGCGGTTTTGTCAGGGTCATATTTTCCCGTGTTCAAGGCGTCAATGAGCTGACCGATAACAAGCAGCGCGGGGTAACAGGTGTCGTTATGAACATATTTTAACCCCTCGTCAACAACCGTTCTGCCGTCGTTTTTGAGAAGCTCAACCCTGTATCCGTACTGAGAAAAGATGTTGATAAGCAAAGAAAAATGTATGTCTGCCATATTGGGAGCAAGGATTGTATAATCCCGCATCTCTTTTGTAAATTCAACTCTGTCGGCAGTATTCATCAGTTATTCCTCCTCGTATAATCAGTTATATAGTTAATATTTTAGGTATCAGCAGGCTTTGAGCTGCCCGTGATCAAATAATTGTGGGACAGCAGTGGCAAATTCGGATTCCTCCCGGTCGTGCCGCACGGCTGCTTCATAAAAGTCCCTTCCGATGAGCCGGTTGGTCTTTTGACTGCCGAAGGACAGACGACTGTATATCCCGCCGGAGGGCTTATCAAGCCGTTTGCACTGCTTCTCTTAGAAATTCCCACGCTTTATCTTCCTCGCTTCATACCCTCGGACTTATCTTCCCGTGGCGGCAAACAGGCTTCTGAGCCTGATTTTAACCGCACCCGGATTTGAAATTTCGTCTATTTTAATCTGAGTATAAATTTTACCGTCGCTCTCGAGAATGGCTCTCATTTCATCGGTTGTTATTGCGTCAACGCCGCAGCCGAACGAAACAAGCTGAACAATGTTAACATCTTTATCCGCGAGCTTTGCAACATACTTTGCGGCGGCGTAAAGCCTTGAATGATAAGTCCACTGGTCAAGAACGCCTGTGGGGAACTTGTTGACAAGCGGGCTGACGCTGTCCTCGGTTATAACCGTTGCGCCGCATTCGCAGATCAGCTTATCAATGCCGTGATTGATCTCCTCATCAAGATGATACGGTCTGCCGCAAAGAACGATAACGGGTTTATCGTTTTCTTTAGCTTCCTTGAGATACTCCAAGCCCTTGTGATGGATTTTCTTCATGTAGTTATGATATTCGTCATAGGCCTTATCGGAAGCGTTTTTGACCTCGTCAAAGGAGATTGAGCCGAACTTATTGCACAGAATGCCGTAAATCTTCTTTGAGAAATCCTTGGGTCTGTGAAGTCCGAGATAATCATTCATAAAGTTCAGCTTTTTAAGCTCGCCGACATTTGATCGGATAACCTCGGGATAATAAGCAACAACGGGGCAGTTGTAGTTGTTGTCGCCAAGCTTTTCGTCAATGTTATAAGACATACAGGGATAGAAAATATTCTTGACTCCCTGAGAAATGAGCGATTCGATGTGACCGTGAAGAAGCTTTGCGGGGTAGCAAACCGTATCTGACGGAATGGTGTGCTGACCCGAAACATAAAGCTCTCTTGACGATTTTTCGGATAGTGCAATCCCGAAGCCGAGCTGAGTGAAAAAGGTGTGCCAAAACGGAAGAAGCTCAAACATGTTAAGTCCCATGGGCAGACCGATCGTCTCTCTCTTGCCCTTAACGGGTTTATATTCTGCGAGCAGTTCACGCTTATAATCAAAAAGGTTATTGCCCTTATCCGTATTTGACCTTGCAATGGGCTTGCTGCATCTGTTGCCGCCGATAAAGCTTCTGCCCGAGCTGAAGGTATTAACGGTCAGCCGGCAGTTGTTGCTGCACTTGCCGCAGGTGATTGCTTTTACCTTATGTTCAAAGGTTTTAAGCTCCTCGGCTGAAATGAGAGTGCTCTTTTCGGGTGCTCTTTCCATTGAATAAAGAGCCGCACCGTAAGCGCCCATGATACCGGAAATGTTGGGGCAGACAACATTTCTGCCGATCTCCTGCTCGAACGCACGAAGAACGGCATCGTTAAGGAAGGTACCGCCCTGAACGACGATATTTTTGCCGAGCTCGTCTGCGTTTGCCGCTCTGATAACCTTATAAAGTGCGTTTTTGACAACGCTGATCGAAAGGCCTGCGGAAATGTTTTCGATTGAAGCGCCGTCCTTTTGAGCCTGCTTAACCGATGAATTCATAAATACCGTGCAGCGTGAGCCGAGGTCAACGGGTCTGTCCGCAAAAAGACCGAGCTTTGAAAAATCCGCAATATTGTAGCCCCAAGCGGCGGCAAAGGTTTGCAGGAATGAACCGCAGCCCGAAGAGCAAGCCTCGTTCAGGAATATGTTATCAATTGCATTATTTCTGATTTTAAAGCATTTGATATCCTGACCGCCGATATCTATAATGAAATCAACATCCGGCTTGAATCTCTTTGCGGCGGTGAAATGAGCAACTGTCTCAACAAGACCTATATCAACCGCAAAGGCGTTTTTGATTATATCCTCGCCGTAGCCCGTAACCGCGCTTGAAGCAATAACCGCGTCGGGATACTCTTTATAAAAGTCTTCGAGAAAGCTTTTGATAAGCGAAACAGGGTCGCCGTTGTTTGACATATAGCGGCTGCAAACAATTCTGCCGTCTTTGTTTATAACCGCCGCCTTAACTGTTGTTGAGCCTGCGTCAATGCCTATATAAACCTTTTCGTCCTTATCAATAATGCAGTGATCCTCAATTGAATCCTTTGCGTGGCGTGCTGAAAATTCGTCATATTCTTCTTTTGAAGTGAAAAGCGGCTTCGCTCCGAGATATTCTCCGCTCTCCTTTGCGTTCTTAATCTTCTCGGTAATGCTCCTTATATCAATCGCAACACCGTCCGACGAAAACGCCGCACCGAGCGCAACGAAATAAAGGCCGTTTTCCGGGCACGTTCCCGTAACACCCAGGCCCTTGTCAAAAGCTTTTCTGAGCTCCGAAAGGAAATAAAGAGGCCCGCCGAGATAGACAACCTTGCCTTCAATTCTTCTGCCCTGCGAAAGACCCGAAACGGTCTGATTGACAACGGCGGTAAAAATACTTGCGGCAATATCGTTCTTTCTTGCACCCTGATTGAGCAAGGGCTGAATATCCGACTTTGCAAAAACTCCGCATCTTGATGCAATTGAATAAATTTTTTCGTGAGCTTCGGCAAGTGAATTCATTTCGGTCGGATCCACACCGAGGAGCGACGCCATCTGGTCAATAAACGCGCCCGTTCCGCCTGCGCACGAGCCATTCATTCTGACCTCAACGCCGTTTGTGAAAAACAGTATTTTTGCATCCTCGCCGCCAAGCTCGATAACAGCGTCTGTTCCCGGCAAAAGCCTTGAAACGCCTACTCTTGTTGCATAAACCTCCTGAATGAAATCCAGCCCGAGCGACTGAGCAAAGCCCATGCCCGCAGAACCGGAAACGGTCAGCGAAGCATTTTTAAACTCGGGATGCTCGGCGACTATCTGCGAAAGCATCATTGCACTTTTTTCGGCTATTTTGGAATAGTGGCGTTCATACGCCTTATATACAATATTATACTTATCGTCAAGAGCAACGCATTTGAGCGTTGTCGACCCGACATCCATTCCTATTCTCATATCATCTTTCTCCCACACGCATATTAAGCATTTTTGCGACTTTCCGCCTTTTCTTCGTCAAGATTTTCAAGCATAAGGCGCTCAACCTCTCTGTAAAGCTTCTCATTCGCTTCTTCGGTCGTCATGTTGCCTACCTTAAAGGGCTCGCCGTAACGAATCGTCAGATTCTTACTGCGAAATTTATAATCACCCGTCAGACCGAACGGGACAATATAGGCATCAGCCTTTTTAGCCATCGAAACACAGCCGAATTTAAAGGGAAGAAGGAATTGATCGGTCTTGTTGCGTGTTCCCTCGGGGAAAATTCCGATTGCTCCCCCTCTTTTGAGGACTCTCATTGCCGACATAACGCATGCGATATCCTTTCTTGACCTGTCAACGGGAATGCAGCCCACAGCCCTGAACAGCGGAGCAAGCCTGCCGTCAAAATATTCTTTCTTTGCCATATAATGTATCATTCTTTTGGTTGCGATAATAGTCAGGCACTGGTCGTAAACATGCTTATGGTTGCCTGCAATGATAATAGCCGAATCCTTGGGAATCTTCTCGGCTCCGATAATTCTGGGGTTATTATAGAATTGAAACAGAGGACGCATAAGCGGAGTTAAAAGCTTATATCCAAGCTCTCTGTCCTCGGGCTTCTTGGGTGATTTCCTGCTCATTTTTAAATACCTGCCTTTCTAAGTTCGTCTGAAATAATATTCATAAGCTCGTTGTTTGATTTTTCAAGATCCTCCGACACGGTGATCGGCTCAAGAAATCGGATTTTAACGCTTCTTTCAAAAGCCTTGTATTTTCCCGATATAACAAAAGGAACGATTTTTGCGTCAGTGTCATGTGCCATTTTGACTGCGCCGAACTTAAACGGCATTATTATGTCGTCTGTTCTGTTAATCGTTCCCTCAGGAAAAATTCCGATAAACTTATCGTCGTTAAGATACAGCTCGGCTGTTTCAAGAGATGCCTTATCCTTTCGGCGGCGGTTAACGGGAATAATGCCCAAGCCCTTGAAAAGAATTTTTAAAGGGCCTTTCATTAACTCGTCCTTCGCCATGAAATGAACACATCTTTTTGTTGCACAGCCCACAAGCAGGCAGTCGAGATTGTTCGTGTGGTTGCCTGCAAGAACTATTCTGCCGCTCTCGGGTATGTTACATTTGCCTACAATCGTGGGCTTGAAAACAGCCTTGAAGCAGGCGGCGGCAGTGCCTCTGATTGCTCTGTAAAACAGCGGGTCTTTCATCTTTTGTCCTCCATTTGGTAAAATTGTGCAAAAAGAAAGCTTTCTTTTTGACATAAAGGTTTCCATAAATAAAAAAGAGGAGCCCGAAGGCTCCGCAATCAAGGAATTATTAAATTTGGACTTTATCGATCGTTCTGTCTTTTTTAACAGCGGTCAGCTTGAATCTGCCCGCCTTGATTTTCTTCATTGTGCTGTAACGGGCGCAGTTCTTGATGATTTGTTGTTTAGCTTGCTCACCAATATTGATGCAGCTCATTACCCTGACATATTTGCTTATGGGATTGCTAGGTTTCATTCAAATCATTCCTTTCAAAGCTCAAGCTCTCGTTTAAGCAGCTTGCGGCCGTACTGAAGCCGTTTTCTGACTGTCATTGGGGAGGTGTTCGTGATTTCGGCGATTGAGTTGGCTTTGTAGCCTTCTATATAATACAAATCAAGAACGATTCTGTATTTAGCCGGCAGCTTCATTATCAACTCAAAAATATCTCTGTCATTATCCCTGATGCCGATTTCACGCAGCTCATCAAGATTCTCAGCCGCATGACGGTTATTGTATCGGCTGATGTTCTTGCTGATATTTGTTGCAACCTTAATAAGCCAAGCTTTTTCGTGGTCGGAATCCTTAAACAGCGGAGCCTTGACCATGTATTTCAGGAAGGTTTCCTGAACAGCGTCCTCGGTATCCTGTTTGTTTTCCAATATATTATAACAAATACGAAAAAGCATTTGACTGTATTTTTCAACTGCATATTCAACATGACGCAACTCATCATTATACTGAGCAGTTACCGCACACACAGGCAACATTCCTTTCAGAGAGAATTGCTTCTCTATATATTAAAACACCCGGACTCATAAAAATGTGACAAAATTTTTTGTGAACAATTTGTAAACTTGACGATTTAAAACATTTGTTTAATTATAATTTATTTTATCACATTTTTTTCATTCTAACAAGTGAAAAAAAGAATTATAAGAAAACTCATCCACACTTTTATTGCAACTTTCAACACCAGATACTCTTAAGTTAACACTAAGAATTAAAGTTAAAAAAAGCGTGGAAGAACTTAATAAGCTTCCACGCCGCTTTGGCATTTTTTTAGTCCGTTTACTTTTTAATCGAAAAATGTTTTGTCTCCATTTATGGCAGCTTTTCGCCAAGCTATAAATTCATTAGTCGATAGCGTAATCTGCGAGTTCTATGTAGTTCATGCATTCTGATTTGAGATATCTCGGATCTGATGAGCAAGCAGGGCACTTGAAATTCTCTCCCTTAACAGAAATCATACCTGTTCCGTCACAAATCGGACAAATCGTAGAGGAAAAACCCTTCTGTCTTGGTCTTGTGACAAAATAAAGCTTTTGCCCATAATGGAAAGCGGGCTTGTTTCTTACACTGATTTCGAATTTTTCTGACATCGTTATCCACTCCTTTTGAATCTGTATTGAAAGTATGTAAGATTCTAAGGGAAAGAAATGTTTCTGAACAAAAAACTATTGCATAACAAAAGCGACCAAGATTACTCTTAGTCGCTTCGTGCGTATCTTATATTATTTTGTGGACAATTTAGTTTGTGACGGTTTTGCTAATTGATTATTCAGACGCATCAACCGTAAATGTCTTTGATTATTATCAAAACAGTTACTGCCAGTGAAACAATTTCTAAAAGAGCTGAGACAATATAGAAACGCTTTGAAATTTGGCTGTTGTTTCTTTTTCTTACCAAGTAAATTGCAATACATATTAGCAGAATTGTCAGCGGTGACAGAAGAGTGAGTATATAAGTTACATTAAAAAAGAGGCACACTCCATATATAACGCCATCATCCGTAAAAAAGAGCACTCCTATCAATGGGACAAGCGCCGCTGCTTCTGTCGCTATGGCTGCGATTACCGGCAAAACGATTGATTTATTTTTTTCTCTTTGCCACAGTATCACTAAAATGCCGATGATAAGCACTCCTAAAGGTAAAACAAAGCACAAAAATGTTGACAACAATGCATATTTCAGCATATACAGATACTCATCCACTTGACTTGAAAAATACACTTGCATCCTCCTTAATTAAAAATTTTTCCAAGCATATGGAAAGAAGGCGACTCCTATCTTGTCAAAAGTACCGTTGCCTCCAAGGTCTATCGGATTTGCATGCTGTATCAAGAACTTACATAGAGATTCCGCAGCGACATATTCAAGGAGTTCATTATAGCGCGACGGATCGGCTTTTTTCATTCCGGTTGCGACAACCTGAGTTAGACAACATTGCTAATTATAATTCAGCATTATTCGTGGTATTTTATAACTAAAGGCCAAAGCAATTGAAGTTCACCCATCTCAATTGTCTTTCTTTATCACTTCGATTTTTCTTTCGTTTTCGCCATCAATATAAAGCGATACGATATCATCCGAACACAGGAATGAAGTGCCGTCGCAGTCTCCGTATTCGGTATATTGCTTTATTGATATGATGTCATCTTCAATTCCCGTAACACAACCGATTGTCAATTCCTCGCATCCGTCCAATTCAAGGGTGACAATTCGACCGTGTGAAAACGAATGAAGCAGCATGGATCTCAAAAAATCATCCGAAACCGCTATCTCCGAATCGTCGGCTATATGGTTGCATTTTACCATAGTGTTCAAAGAATTCAAGTACTTGCTATTTTGCTCGATTCTCTTTAGCTCGCCAATCTTTTTAACCATGTAACCATCGTAGGAGCCGTAGGGGGTGTATGAACGCAAAACAAAGAATTCTTCATCTATGGCAGTAATTTTACCGCAAAAAAACTTATCGCCGTTTCCAAAATACAGCGCAACAATTTCTTCATTTGATATTTCGTTTAGCAATTTTTGCATAATATCAGTCCCTTCTAAATAATCACTGTACTTGCAGCTGGCAAAACAATTTCGGACATCACATATGCCAACGCACCAATTGTACCACCGGCTAAAACAAGTATCGTTGCATTTTCTAAGTTTTTATTAGCATTATTAATTATATGTTTTTTATTTGAACGGTCTTGCGGTCTTCGTGCATCACCTTTTTCACCACACTTATCATAACAGTAAGTAATTGTTTTGTCAATATAATTATTATCCTCACGAACGAGTCGATTCAATCCGTCATAATAGTATCTTACTCTCTGAATATCATTTTCATAAACACGAATGATATTTCCGTTCGCATCATAATCGTAGTTGAGCTCAGGCAGCAGCGCCGTATATGAGTCGCCGATTGATTTAAGGAAGAGAATACTGTCGAATATGCCGGTCTGATTGCCATTTTTGACAGCGTAAAAAAACAAGAGACACCTTTGAGCCTATAAGTAAAAAGGGGTTCAAAAAGTGTCTCTGTTTTTTGTCACAGTTTACTTGTATTCGGTTGTTGCTGTTTCGGTTACGGTATCTGCCGGGCCGCCGGAGCCATACACGACAAACTCGCTCGTCACTCTGTATGTGCCTTTGTCGGACAGCTGAACGCTGTGTGTGCCGGTATAAACATTGTCATATCTCACATCGATCCACTTATTATTGGTTTGACCGATATCGACCCTGCTCCAAAACAGACCGAGAACCTTTTTCTCAACATAGGTCGTTATGATGGCCTTGCTGAAAACATTCGCATCTGCTGTATATCTGTTTGTAGCAGTCAATTTGCCCGAGGAGGAAACCTCTGCATGGTTTGATACTCTTTCCACATTATTAAAGCATGGCTCGACCGTCTGTGCAGCCGCAAAAACCGAAAAGGCCGACATTGCCATAATTAAAGCAATGACAGCGCAGATCGCCCTTTTTGTTACATTTATCCGCATTTTGTTCACCTCCTCTCCCCATACACACATATAACGCTTTAACAGCCGAAAATTGGAATAAAAATTTCAAAAAAATTTTTGGACACAAAAACAGCCGTCACCGAAGTGACAGCTGTCTCATTAAAAATGCAGATTTTGAAGCTATTTTATTGTATTTATCAATCTTAACAATTCATCGGTGTCCGTTTCTCCTGAATAAGTCAGCTCCATGATGTATGTATCTTCAACCCAAAAAGCACTGTACAGAGTTTGCGACTTGGCACAATAGATTTTAATTTCTTTTCCGTCAACATTAAATGCTCTGATCTCTCCGTTTTCACTATCCAAAGAGAAAGAATAATCGGTTGTGATTGATTGAGACATTACGATCACAGCGCCCGTCTCGCCATTCTCGTAACGCACAAGATTCATTTCTTTATTTGAGATTCTTTGTGTTTCCACGAATCCTTCGGGTACTTCCGCAAACGCATACACATGGTCTATCTCTGTCAAGGAATCGCCGGAAAACAAAACTCTTTTGAATCCCTCGTAAGTCTTAAATATGAAATTCACCACCGGTTCTCTGACGGCGCCGATGCTCATAATACCCGCAAACAAAACTATCAACGCTGCCGCAAGAGCAACGATTCTCTTAACGGTTAAGGAAGATCTGTGTTTCTTTTGCGCTTTATGCGTATCATCCTCTGTTCCGTTAATGAGCTTCTGCATCTTATCCAGAAATTCCTTGCTGAATTCGTATTGGATTTCAGATTCAGGCGGTATATCGGCAAACTCTTCCGAAATTACACTTCTGAACGTTTCATTAAACTCACTTCGCGTCATAGACATATTGACTGTCACCTCTTATTAAAATTTCCTCAAGTTTCTTCTTACCTCTGTATAACTGTTTATACACTGTATCCTGCGGGCGGCCTACCGTTTCCGCAGTCTCCGCTACCGATAAATTAAGCACGAAATGGTAATAAAGCACCTCTCTATATTTACTGTCGAGCTGCTGTATCGCCCTGAGAAGACTTTCGCATTCAAATTTGTCGCAAATATTATCTACAAATTCCGAATCATTTAATTCCAAATTGAAATTGATAAACTTGTTTTCGCTGTCCCTCTGTACTTTGCGCCGTCTTATCATGCTGATTGCTCTGTTTTGGGTCGCCTTGAACATATAGTTCTTCAGGTCCTGCGGATTATCTAATTTTTCCAGAATATCCGTATGAGATGAGGCTATCGAATAAAAAACATCGTGGACAACATCCTCCGCATCATCTTCATTTTTTAATATCGACGTCGCAATGACAATCATTTGCTTTCTGCATTGAGAATAAACTTCTTCAAAGCGTTTTCTATCCGCTTCGGTACTTATCAGGCTCAGATACAGTGTAAGCATCAACATCATTTTCCTTTAACATTAGTTTTTTGTTCTTACACCATATATTAACACAAATACTATTAAAATTCAACAGATTCCCGTATATTTTTTCAGATCGTTCCAAAAAGACCATTTATCAAAATGCCACGGTAAGAGGATGTCTTACCGTGGCTCGGCATTATGTCAGTCGCAGAAGCCGTATTTCAGGCGTTCTGCGGCTGAACATAAAGCCGTTGGTTTAGTTGTCGGTGGGGTCAATGACGGTGTAGTATGGAACAGCGGCAGGGACGGTTGCGGTGTTTGTTGTGGTCGATTTTGGAGATAAGAATTCTTTATTCATATCTGCATATTCCTGCGGGACATGCACGTAGAGAGCATTTTCGTATGTATACCATTCTCCGTTGGAATTAACGAGAACATCGTAGACAAAATCACCGGCTTTGATATAGGACATTCCCCCTGTCCATCTGAAATTATCGCCATCCTCAACTATTGTCACCCAAGAAGAATTTGGCTTTAGAAAATAGGTTCCCCCTTGTTCATCACGCAAACGGATTTCAGTAACAGTATCATCGACAATAAATGAATGACGTGTCACAACATTATCTGTCTTAACTTCATGCCAAACCTCAACGCCTTTAAGGTGGGGGTTGGTTTCTGTTACTTCGCCGACGGTTTCGCCGTTCTCGGTGATAAAGAGCTGTGTATCTTCGACGGGGACATCCTCCGATATATCGGCGGTGAACTCCTTGCCGGGATACAGGCTTATGTTATTGAGCGTCTTGATCTCCGATTCGGTGCTTGCGTCAACCGAGCCGACGGTGAAATTCATGGAGCCGTAGTCATATGCCTCGATTTCGATGCTTGCCGCGTCGGCTATGCTCGGAATGAAGAACATCTTTGCGCCGTCATCCTCTATCCAAGACACTACGCCACTATTAAGCATATCGGGATACACCGCACTCTCCTGCTGGCTCTCGTAGCCGATGATATTGCCGTTGCTGTCCTTTATGGTAACGCCGACGGGACATTTGATCTTTGCAATTATCGGCAGCAAGCCCCTAACTCTCGCCTCTTCGGAAAGCGCCAACATCTCCTGAAGGCTTAAATCTTCGGAAGAATTCATCCAGTTAAGATAGACGGGCATTGCGTGACAAAACATACCGGTCAAATCAGTATTGCTCGATTCACTGTACGGCATATTAATGTAAAGATCTATACCGTGACGTCGCCAATGCTCTTCAATCGAGAAAAACGAAGACGGCACATATGTAACTGCATCATTGCTGTTTAAGATGTTGAAAATATTGGGATAGTTGACAGCCTGATTGCCGGATACAGCTTCATTCACCGTGCGCGGGGTGGCAAAGGTATAGGCATAGACATTATCCGGATCCATAATTCCATTAAGACGTGCCGCAAGTATGTTGGCTATCGCCGCCCCCATACTGTGGCCGGTAATGAGAACAATCGGGTCTTGCAAGCCCATTAAACGGATATAATTGTTAACATTGGTAAGCACTTCTTCTGCAAGTGCTGCAAATCGATTACTTTTTGCAGATAGCTGTGTCATAATATCATTATACCAATCCATTGCCGTAACCGATCCGCGTATGTCGACAACCACCAAGCCGTCTAATCTTTTTGTGTTTAACAAAGAGGTTGTATCCGTACTTATCTTATCAGATCTAAAAGTGTCTCTATCCATTCGCGTATCAGCGACCCTATCAGACCCATGCGAATTGCGCTCCAAAATGCATACGCTATCCAATAAATCGCGAACAGGAAGCTGTATATTTGTTCCATAATGCTGGCTAACATCGATGTTTCCTCCTAAACCATCATTTAATTGCATGTTTTCATTTTCCGGAAATTCAACAAATCTGCAACCTATTGTATGAGCTCCACTATCAGAGGTCTCATACTTGTAGTTAACAACATTTACAAATCCATTATCTTCCAAGAGCATTCCCGCAGTTTTGGTAAAGTCGCCCATAAAGGCTCCGGGAATGATCGGCAGTTCTTCGCCGTTCGGGTAGTTATAGGCTGCATAACTCAGCTCCATAGCCCAAGTTGCAAGTCTATGATTATAGTCGCTTGCAGTCACAGCGGTGACATTCCCGTATGAATCGATGTTATTAAAGCAGCTCGAAACACGGTCAAGCTGGGTGACGGCGACTTCTTCGGAATCGCTTGCTGTTGAGAACCGGATACGGTCGTTTCTGATGCCGTTCCCCTCATTTTCAAGGATCCTGACAGTAACCGCCGTATTTCCCGAGCCGCTTGACGGCGTCGCCACTATCCAGTTCGGCGTTTCCACAGTCCAATCTTCGGAAGAGGAGACATTAATAACGGCGTTCGTCTCATTATAATAAGCTGTAACCGCATTCGTATCAAGCATCAGCTTTGAGCCTGCCTGCGTAACGCGCAAAACACCGAGCACCGTACTGCCGGTTTTAACGGTTACATTGCCTGTGCGTGGGTCTATCGAATGATTTTTCGGAACCGTTATACGGATGCTCGAAAGACCGTTGCCGCTTGAGGGAGACACCGTGATCCAGCTGCTGTCCGTGGTGGCGGTCCAAGCGCCGTTACACGCAACCTCTATGCTTTGGCTTGTCTGAGCCGTCTGATCCAGCATGAGTGAAACCCGTCCGATGCCCGGCAGCGAATACTTAATCGTCAGAGACGGCCGGTCTGAGGACGTGGACACCCTTGATGAATGCAGGTCGACCTGCGCTTTTGAGGTTTCTTCCGAAGAAACGAGCGCAATGCCCCTGTTATCGCCTGTAGCTATCCACCGCTTTACGGCATTGAGGATATCAAACGAATAGGTTTCCGTTTCTTTGGTCGCAGGCACGGAATCCAACAGGTCATCGCCATGACTGCGGAAAGCATTGTCGCCGTTACCATACGGCTGACTGTTCCATTCCAGCGAGTCAAAGCTCCAACTATTGCTCTTAAAGTCATATACATTTATATTAACATTGCTTTGACCGAGAGCTTGGAAATAGCTGGCTTTCTTCAGCTTGAGGGTAGCCTCTTGTATCACGCTCTGCGCTGAGATATTTACAGGCATCTTGATTTTCATATATGTGCGGGTAAGGTTTGTTAAATTTCTGCCCACGCGCAGCTCCTTGCCGCGCCTGAGCGAATTCATCTGCAACCCGCTGATAACAAATGCGTCGTCAATATATGTGCCTGAGAGATGTAAGGTCGGATCGATCACAACCGGAAACGCTCTGTCGGCTGCGTTTATCCAATCCTTGTCCGCTTCAACGGCAAGAACGTATTTGCCCTCGACCTCCGTCAAGGACATCGTCACGGCAAAGCTCTCGTCGCTGTTTGCGTCATACATATACGGCGCTTCGATCCAAAAGATCTCACTTGCCGTATCGCCGGATTCCGTGAGGCTTATCGAGCCGTCATTATTCTCTACCGGAGTTAAGCCGTCGAGATCCATATCAAAGTAATATTTATACTCACTCTGAGGCTCTCGGACAACAATGCTCTCCTTAACGCTGCTCGACGTGACTGCGTACTCCAAATTGGTGGACGGCAATATGTTTCTGTATTGCACAGCGCCCGCTTGGTTCTCGACCACCATAAGCTCTGCGTTGCGCTCCTCGATAACATCCGCCGTTAGCTCTGCGTCGGCGACTATTACTTCAAGATATAAAAATTCATCGATGCAATGTTTTAAATTTCATAAAGTGTGATAAAGGCTCCATAATATCCATTTCCTGTTTTATATACTGTTTTGACTAAATAATAATATTTGCCAGATTCAACATCATAATATGGCTCGCCAGTTTGGTTTGTCACAATGCTGCCGTCATTTCTATTGCTTACTTTAATATTCGCTAAGTTATATGCAGCTGTAATATCACTTTCCTCTATGATAGGTGTTTGACTCGAAGAAATACTAAAAACATCATCAAAAGTGGAGTTCATATTATTTTGTACGCCAATGACTTTGTTATTTTCAACAATAAACGTATAACCACAAGATGTTTTAAAATCCCCGTTTTTGTATACATAGTCAACAACATAGCTGGTTCCACTTTCATTTGTCAAAGTTCTTTCTATCTGATAGTCTTTAGAATCAAAAGTCATATCAATTGATTTTAAGTATGATTCCACTTCGCTGTTCCTAACATTTTGAGTAGACAAGTCGGTATAACCAATGTTATATATTGAATTTTCCAACATAGATAAAGCCGTTGAAGATGATCTTTTTACCACTTCTGATGAATTCCCATAAATTCTCCAACTTTTAATTGAGGAATTTTCATAATATGTAAATCTATTTGCATAATTGGCCGCATTTAAAACTGTCCAGCCAAGTGCTAATTGATTTTGAAAACGCTTTTGCCACTCGAAAGCATCACTATCATAAATAGACTGTGTCCAACCAATTACGCAATTTGCTCCTTTAAGATACGTTTCAGTACACAAGTTTACACCGGAATCATCTTCATTACTAGCTGTTAAGCAAGCATCATAAATATATAATTTAGCATCAGAAAGCGTAAAATCATTTATAACAACTGTTTTTGAACCTTTTGTATGATATTGGTCAACAACCTCAATATCATTAAGCAAATATATGCCATCCTGACTTCCATGTGCAGAAAAATAAACGACACCACTATTCAATCTGCCTGAACTATTGACATACGAATAAGCGGGGTTACAGGTGTAGTATGAGTTATATCCGCAAAGGGCAAAAAAATCACAAGCGGAACGAACATCATCTCCATTGTGAAATTCACCACCTATTGATATAGCTTGCCTAGCCACAGCTTCAGCTTTTGTTAAAAAGGGCATAACAAAACAAATGACACTTAACATTAAAGCAATAATTTTTATAAATCTTTTTCTTACTTTCATTCCAGTCATTCCTTTCGTTTAATTATAAAATCCCATTAATACTGCATAGGTATTCTTCGACACAGAGTATCTTTTAAAACCTTTTGAATTTTCTGACAAACGAACAAACTTTTCATAATCCATATCTGCATCATAGTTTGCTATTGACAAAAAGCAATTGTTTGAATCAGAATTGCTATACAAATAGATAACATAGTTCTCTTTTTGCTTTGTTTCAATAATTACAATTCGGTTGTTAGGTCTTGACGGGTTAAATTTACCCCAACTCTTTGAAGAAGAATAATATGTCCAAGTTTCTTGACATAGAGAGTTTTTGATTTTTTGTAATTCGGATACATCGGTTATTGCCTTTACCTCTGTAAATTCTTCATCGACATCCTTGCTTGCTTTATACAAAACTCTTATTCTGACGAATTCAACATCGCGAAATGGATATATATCGTTTTGTGCTTCGCCATTTATTAAAGTGCTTAACTTATTATAAAAGCTTTGTGTCTCAAGAGTTGGTTTAACAGATAAGTCTCTTTGCGGAACAGGATCATTTTCTGCACGTCCGGCAATACCTGCTTCGGTCTCAATAATGCCATAATCTCCTTTAATAGAATTGTTTAAAGATGTTGATTAACCATATCATATTTCGGTTTATAATTGCAACCAAACAAAAAGCAAAAAGCGAACAGTAAAAATAGAAAAATGATTTTCCTCATATTCATTCCTCCTATCAAAAAGCATCCAATACATAATGGCCCATCGGACTCACCCCCTTGGGTCTGATTCCGGGTCTTTACAGTTTTAAGTAGTTGACAATTGTGAGGACTGCCGAGAGAATTCGCTTTAACAGTAAATTCTTTTTCATTTCTTTCTCCTTACACTTTTTTAGCACGCGTTGAAATATCCGATCGCTTAACCGTAGCTATCACCTGCTTTCTTTATTGCTCCGCCAAAACGAAGCAACGGCGGAATTGTATATTGATCGGTAGTGCAGCTATTCGCATTGAGCACTAATCTATCCTCCTATAAGTTACAACGTAGCAAATATCAATAATTGGACAAAATATAATAATATTTTTTAGTTATGTCATTATATGTTTTGCTGTTATGAAGAACGAAAGTGTACGATGTATCTGTTATGCTATTGTATGTTATATATATCTGTTAGCTCTCTGTACTCTCTCTGTTTGTTCTGAGAGATGTTAACAGTAGTGATACAGTTGATTAAACAGTTTTGATTTGTTTTGCATCTATCTGCATTCTGTTTGCTTATGTGGAAAAAGCAAAAGAGAGTCGGGACATTCCGACTCTCTTTGACGCTCATGGAGTTTATGTAGTGAGCTTTCTTATCGTCTTTTTTTGTAAATCTTGCGTTTCGCTTTGCACTTGAGTACAAGATTCACCTATGAAATGCGATTTGCATCTGTAAAACATAGGCCAAAATTAGTGTGTCGCTCCAACGAATGAAGACCGATAGTAATATATTCCCACGATTGTGAATACTCGCACATAATAGAAAAACCTGATTTTGAAATAAAATCGATAAAGGACTGAATATCGTCTTTATATTTAAGCGCAAAATCGAGAGAATTTCGTTCTTTTTCAGCGTCAGAGCTATCTGGTTTTCCATAAAGCACATGATCAAGGTTGCGAGACATATAATAGATCCTATACGGGATATTCCAAATTGTAGGTGTGGTTGCTAAACGTTTCATATTTTCTCTTTTCAGTTTATTACGTTTTTCACACAGACTTTTATTATTAGTTTGAATATCCGTCTCGGAATAAGTAGTTTTTGAAACCCTATTGCTTTCCACAATGTCGTCATCAGGGATGAAAGCTCCATCAGTATCTGCAAGGTGTATAATACCACAAAAGTCGGTTTGCTTAAAAGTCCTCCCCGCATATTGTCTTACAAGATTCCCAATTTTCGTAACAATAGTATGAGGGTTTACGCAACGCTGTGTCGTGATATCTCCATGTACAACATGGATGTGGACTTCGTTGCCGTTATAGAAACGACTTAAAAGAGTGCCAATGGCATCCTCATCTGACGGTCCTTCTACGATGACAAATATAATTTTCTTATGTGGCATCACATATACCTGCCTCTCTAAAGGCTAAAGCGATTTCACTATTATTTGTTGATTCGTAAACCGGTTCGCACTGTTCTCCGAGCACAATATCACGATAGTAAAAATCGCGAAGATTGTTCGTAGCTTTAACATTACTCATGCGAATATAACGATTTAACGGATTGGTTGTTGTGAAAGCGATGAAACCTTTATCCAGAGTTTCAAGCGGTCGTAAATTGTGTGAAGTAAAAATAAGTTGTCCTTTACCCTTTTCAGAAATAATGCGAAGAATTTCGCCGAGCAGATATTCGAAAATCCCAGAATCTAATTCATCGATAGCAACAGTTATTGAAGATTTATTGTAGATTACTATCAGTAACTGAAGAACTGAAATGAGCTTCTTAATGCCATCCGACTCATATTGTAGCGGAATTTCTTTGTCGTTTTTGTTAGAAACAAGCTGAATGCTTGAACCGACAATGCCATTTGTTGAAAGTTGGGTTCCAAGGTCTTTAATATCGATTGTAAGATTGGGAACAATTCGCTCCAAAACAATATTCATACTTTTAACAACTTTACGAACAATAGGCAGAGCGTCTTCTGGAATCAATGATGGACCGTTCAAGTTCACTAATATGCTGCCGGTAGAAATCTTACCTTCTTCTGCATAGTTAAATGCAAGCGGAAGAGCGTCCATGCTGATAAGTCCAGTATTTCTCGTTGTGATAACAAACAGCTCGTAATTTCCGAAAAACGCGAGACTTTCCATAAGGAAAAGGTACTGTTCTTCCTTGCAGTTTTGGCGAATAATATTTAAGAGTTCTCTTGAAAAAACAAATGAACGAGACGATGTGCGCGTGAGTTGTTTCGCTACGAGAAGATCCATTGCTGTTTCTTTAGAATTTCCGACAAGCTTCTTGTATTTTGATTTAGGCAAGAAAATGTCATTATCCGTTCTCGTATCAATAACATAAGAAAAACGGCTCTTGGTTTCGCCCCATTTGTATGCACAAGAAAGCACCTCATTAAATAACGTGACTTTTTGCAAAACATTATCAGAGAATTGTTCTGTATTTTGACCTGAGTCTTCTTTATCGCGGCGAATGGAAACTTCATACAAAACGGAAAAATACACATCATCTTTCAGATTTTGAATTTTAAAACCGTATTTGATAGTAGCGTATTCGCTGCCAACATTAATATAGTCGGCAAAGCAAGCGGGAACAGCTTTTCCAGAAAGCGCGAAGCGCAACAATTCCAACGCATCAATTAAAGCTGTTTTTCCTGACCCGTTCTGTCCGTATAGTCCAAGAATACTTGAGTGGAACTTTTTTTGAGGATTTTCAAATGACAAGAACCCGTATCTGACATTTTTAAAATTTATTATTTCAACACTTTCGATCCGGACAGCAAAATTTCTCATTTTCCTTCCTCCTTATAAGTAGATAGGTCTAACGCAGATGATGCATGTTTATTATAATCTATTCTCTCTGCCAAGTCAATACCAACGCCAAAAAATGAATAAAAAATATCATTTTGCGCGTTCGTATTTAATTTTGGCCGTGCATTATTATGGTCGAGCTGACATAGTATTATGCAATAATTTCAAAGAAACGGTTTTGATGTTGGAGTCCTTACAGAAAGAACGATAAGAAAGCCCACTGCGTAAGCTGGGGGAGTGTCAATATGAGTCAAGGTCTTCGAAAGATGAGAGTTTTCTTAAAGCATCCTGATCGTGTTCCTCGAAAGAATTATATTCGTCAAGCTCTTTTTCGATTTCTTCGATGTTTTCAATTGAGCCGGTCTGAGGCGGTTCTTCGTCTGCGAATAACTCTTTGTAGCTTTTTTCAATTCGAACTACTTCCTCTGCCTGCAATTCTTCGGGGGTGCGGCAGTTTCGCACATATTCGCTTGCATACGGCACAACTTTGAGAGACCAGTCGTTCCATTTGTACGGATGACCGCGGCATTCGCAGACGGTTTAGCGAGGAAATTTGCGAGTTTGTACCCAACCATCTAAAAATAGGTACGAGCCTTTTCTGAGAACCAACGCATCATTCTTCCCTATATCGCCAAAGGATTTGACCCATGGAAAATCGGTTTTTGTTTCCAAAGCATCTTCGGCTATTCGGTATTTCCTTTGAACCGCCAACTGATATGACGTTATTTTGACTTTGTTTTTTCGGTATAGCTCCGGTTCTCTGCAAACAACTCCTATAAGTGTTACATTATTCGATATTTCGCAGAGTCGCCTAAGCGCCTCATCTGCTTCTTTTCGCACTGAATGCCCACATGTTCTTTGAAAAGTTCACTACTCTGTCCTCGAACACAATAAACCGTTCTTCGTTTATCATAGCGACAATTGCAGCTGCTATTGCCAAAAATTCTATGATGGTTCTAACGATATCGGCTGTACTCATGCCGTCATCCCCTTCCGTTAATTTGAAGGACTCGCAAAAGAAAACGGTTCGGGTTTGTGGAGCCTTTTTCCAAAGCATCAGGGTGTTATTCTGCATCAGCCCACTTCCTTTCGCTTTTTGCTTCGGCAAAGAAAGTATGTAAGATTTATTTCGGCATTCGTGTTTCTGTACAAGCGAAAATAAAAGAAAACAGATAGAAGCCTATCTGTTTTCTGTAGAATGTTTGTTTTTCTATTATGTGTATTGTGAAAGAATTCTTACTACAGATTCATACCAAGCGCGACTTGCATTTCCATACTTATAATGAGTTTCTGCATCTTTAATTGCTTCCCTTAATTGCCAACTCTTATAGTGTGATGGGTTTTCGCAATATTTATCAATAAGATCTATTGAGTTTGTAACATTATAGCCAGACATAAAAATTTCCTTTCTTCATCATTAATTATATCGCAAAGAACTGAAAAATAATAGAAAGAGTTAATTCATCACTAATTTTTAACAAAATAAGGCTGGGGATTATATGGAACTTTGCATGGGTGTAGTTTGACTTTGCGACACGAACACTGCATCTCAGTTCTACCTCGACCTTGCTTTCCGGAAGCCCGGGCACTCTGCAAACAGCCTGCCAATCTCTATCGCTTTTGAAATCGTCTTTCAAAAGCATCAGGGTGTTATTCTGCATTGGCTCAATTCTTTCCGTTTTGCATAAAAACCAAGAGGCACTTTTGAGCCTATAAGTAAAAAGGTTTTCAAAAAGTGTCTCTGTTTTTTGTCAGCTTACTTGTATTCGGTTGTTGCTGTTTCGGTTACGGTATCTGCCGGGCCGCCGGAG
>OLOV01000672.1_pt1 | contig 29977 bp, 27 predicted proteins | sample 1672931 | NCBI WGS metagenome assembly OLOV01 (sample SAMEA3136738, study PRJEB25190) | human gut metagenome | biome: human gut; feature: human-associated habitat; material: faeces | place: Austria | collected 2013 | reverse complement strand
GAGGGCGAAAACCTCACGAACCTTGAAAATCGAATACACATTCAACAGGTACATACCGTTGAGGGCAACTCCGGCGATAGCTGCCGAGTAAACCAGTACAGGACAGGTCACTACGAAATCCTCGGATACGGAGTTCCAAGTTATTAAACAGTTGCCTCGTTATAAGACTCCTCTTTCTGCTTGGCAGACTTCGTAGATATTTTGTTCTGTGATTATAGTGTTATTCTCAAACTACTTTGCTCAATGTCTGAAGCTAAAGCGTCTTACGGAACGCTCTTCGGCCTTGTTGGGAGTTTCCATATCCAATAATATAGATAAGAAGACTGGCAAATTACTGCCAGCCTTCTTGTTTGCCTGCGTTATTGAATACTCATGTTGCGGTTTTGTATGCTGTTGTATATGAGCGGGTGTCCGAGCCGCTGCTGTTCTTTGCAAAGAAAGTGACAACCGCATAGTATTTTTGACCGGCCACACCGGAGTAGGGGACAGAGCCTGTGTGGAATGCGGTGTTGGATTTCATCATGTATTCATTACCCTTGGTGGAGGATAATATCTTGGCTACACGGGTACCGTCTGACTTATATATGTGAATATAGCTGACACCGAGCTTGGCCATTGTTCCGGTCCCGACAACTCTAAACTCAACATTGATTTTGCCGTTGCCTGCTGCCACGATCGAAGCCCCGTAGCCGGTAAACCATGCGCTGGCCCTCGCCTCGGCGGCCAGAGCCTGCACGGGTGCACTGACTAAAAACACGATTACAAGTATTACCGAAATTGATCTCAGTATTCTTTTGCTCATTGTGTACCTTTTCTCCTTAGCTTTGGTTAAGTGAGGCTATCATTTTCAAGGCTTCATCACGAGACGGGATGCCGGATATTGTACATTCAACATTATCCGAAAGCCAGGTGACAAAGTAATCATCCATATTTGACATTATATAATATGTAATTCCGCCACTTTCATACTTTTCGGGTGAAAGAGCGTCCTTTTCAAGCTGGAATGAGGCAGAATCACCTGAATACATACTATACATGAGCATAATGTCGTTTGAGCCATTGCTGAGTTGACAAAAGATGCTGTCAGCGTCAGCAAGATCGGCGTACTGAAGGTTAAGAATTTTATATCCATCAGGAATATAGCTGGGAATCAATTCATCACTTAGGCTGTGTTCAGTCATTAAGTTTTTTAAATCGACCAATTCCTCGGGTATCTGCTTGACATAGGGTGTAGGCTTGGGCTCGTTCACGGTGGTCTCGAAACCGAATGTGTCCTTTGTCCAAACTATGACGGCATCCCATATGTCATATCCGAGCGCCTTGGCTGTAACCGAGCCGATGATGACTACGAAGATTGCTGCGGCAACCGATATGAGCGACTTGACAGTGCGGCTCAAACCCTTGCGTGCCTTTTTGATGCTTGTGATCTCAGCGGTCGGTTTGCTGCCGAACATGTCGTCGAACTCATCATCGAAATCGTGTAAGGGCTTTCCGTCATTATCCTCGGTGTTGTAGTATTTCTGAAACTCCGCCCAAGCCTTTTGGACATCGGGCGGACTATAATTACCGTCTTCCTTTTCTCGTCGTTCAAGCACCTCCATCACATATAAAATGTCATCTAAATTTGAATCCTCACAATAGGAATCCTGACGCAGATATTCATTCAGTTCAGCTGTGCTCATATTGTCAAACTTGGAATGATCTTGACCTGTTTGTCTGGTTGATTCAGCCATCAAAAACAACCTCCTTTGCTTGTATATGTCTGAGAAATGCGATTTGGTGACAAAGGTCACAGAAAATCTTTCACTATTGCATCTTTAAGCTTCTCTTTTGCTCGTTGAATACGCTTTTTGCAGGCATTAACGGATATTCCAATCTCATTTGAGGCTTCGAGCATGGTTTTCTTTTCGATGATGATTTGCTTTACAAGCCAAAAATTTTCTTTTCCCAAGACCGTGGTGCAATACATTGATAGATCAACATTATCTTCGGATATCTCCGACGGTATTTGTGCTGCGGCCGTTATTATCATAAAAAGGCTGTTGAACTTTGTCTGACTTCTGCGAGTATTGCTGATCACATGCTTCAGCGTGTTTGTAAGCCAGCCCTGACGATTTTGACTCTCCATAAGCTGGACAAATTTTGCACAAGCGATTCGGAAGGTTTCCTGAACGGCTTCTTCGGCAAGATGAGGATCGCCAAGAGAGTTGGTTGCATATCTTAATAGCTTGGGATACAAATCGATGTATAATTCTTCGATTATTCTGTTGTTTTCTGTATTGTTGCTCATGTATAATCTCCCACAAAAATGAGCGTTTTCGGCCGGATTATAGAACTCCTTACAGGAATTGTTGTGCTTTCTCTGAGGGAAAGCAAGGAATTGTCTAACAGAATGTAATTATATTTCTGATAGAAGTAAAATACAAGCAAAAAATAAAATTTTTCGACAAGTGATGTCACCAAATATAAATATTCAGACATAAAGATAAGGGATAAGCGACCTCAAAAACGAAAGGAGACGAGACATGAAACAATTGGTCAGAGATTGGCGGAAGGTGCTGTCACTGCTGCTCATCGTAGCACTGGTGCTGCAGATATCGCCTGTGCAGGCGTTTGCGGTCGGACAGGACGAGAGCGTTATCGAGCAGACAGAGACGATAGCAGCTGCGACTGAGGAACCGGCACCCGAAGCAACAGTCATCGGCGAAGTGGAGGGCAAGCGAGAAGAAGATGTAAAGCATTTTCTTAACTCCGACGGCAGCTTCACAGCGGTAAAGTACGCCGAGCCCGTGCACTATCGTCAGATGGACAATGCCGAGTGGGAGGATATTGACAACACCCTCAGCATGCACTCGGGCAGCTACACACCGGCGAGCTCACCGCTGGATGTTAGCTTTGCGGACAGCTTCGGCGACAGAACGGTAAGCGTGCGCAGCCAAGGCCACGAGCTGTCGTGGTCGTATCTGCGGCCGGATGCCGAGATAACTCCGCCGGACATTGTAGAAACACAAGAGCTTATACCGGCAGAAGGCACGGATACACAGGCACTCAAGCCCATAGAGGATGCCGAGATAAGCATCAAGGCACAGAAGCTGGAGCTTGCAGCGGAAAAGGCCGAGCCTTACATGATGCCGGAAGCGGTGACGGACGGCTTGGTGTATGCGGATGTGTTCCCGAATGTGGATATAGAATATATCCTCGACTCTGTAAATCTGAAAGAGAACATCGTGCTCAAGAAAAGCGGCGCACAAAACGAGTTCGTTGCGCAGTACAACATAGGCGAGCTGACCGCAACGCAGGTGGACGAGCAGAACATAGAGCTCAGGGACGCACAGGGGACGGTCATCTTCTGCATCAGCGCCCCGTATATGTTTGACGCAGCAGGGCAGACGAGCAATGCTGTGTCGCTCGACATACTGTCGGAAGCAGACGGTGTCCTGCGTGTAAAGATCACGGCAGACAAGGCATGGCTCGACGATGAGGCAAGAGTTTACCCCGTAAAGGTAGACCCGAACATCCTCTAAGCGGTGCAGAGCTTCGATCAGGACGCAACGGCAATATACAAGTCTGCAACATACCCCGGCGGCTCGCTGGTCATCGGCAACGACAAGGGCACTACATATTCAAAAGCCAAAGCCTATGTGAAGTTCTCACTGCCGACCCTCGGCTCAGGCGATGTGGTCACCTCGGGCATGCTGTGCATGTCGCAGTATTCGAGTACCTACGGCTTTAGTGCAGGTGATGTAACGAGCCTGCAGGTGAATGTATATAAGGTCACATCCTCGTGGACGGGCAGCTCGGTCAAGAAAAGCACAGGCTACAGCGGCTTGCCGAGCATAGACACCACGGTCGTGGACTACAAGAATGTGAGCCTTAAGACCGCAAATGCGGGCGAGTTTATAAAGTTCGATGTATCCAAGACGGTCAAGCAGTGGTACGAGGGCGCAACAAATTACGGCCTGTGCCTGAGAGCGGACGACGAGAGCGCATGGGCCGTGGCGACCTTTGTCGCCGCAGACAATACGAATATATCCTACCGCAAGCCTCAGCTCGTGGTGACCTACCGCAGCAATAAGGGACTTGAGAGCTACTGGACAACGCACGAGCAGAACTTGGGCGAAAGCGGTGTAGGGTATGTAAACGACTACACCGGAAACCTCGTGTACATTGCGCCCATCCTCAGCACAACAGGCAACAAGATGCCTGTATCGCTGAGCTTGGTGTACAACGGTTACCAGCACGGCAGTGCCATCGACCGCCCCGACCCGGTGGGCAAGGGCTGGCGGCTGAACATTCAGGAAAAGCTCACACCCATAACGAAGTCCGGCGGCTTGAACACCAAGCTGTACGACATGGGCTACCGGTACATCTACTCAGATGCTGACGGTACGGATCATTACTTCTACTACGACGAGAAAAACAAAAAGACCCTCGACGAGGACGGCCTCGGCCTGACGCTCAAGGTAAACTCCACGGTCTCGGACATGGAGAAGTATGTCATCACCGCCGACGCAGGCGGCAAGATGAGCTTCACCAGCTCCGGCAGACTGCGCAAGGTCTACGACGACAACGGCAACTACTACAAGGTGCTGTTCAACGACAACGGCAGCATAAGCGGCGTCGTTGACGGTGCAGGCCGCAAGATATCCTTTACGCACGATTCGAGCGGCCGCATAAGCACCATAAAGCAGCCAACAGGCGACAGCAGCTACCGCACCGTAACGCTCAAGTACTCAAGCTGGGGCGGCCTGAGCTCCATCAGCTACCCGGGCAGCAGAACCACAAGCTTCTACTACACCGACTCGGGCGCAAGGCTGAACATCGTCGACGCAATAAACGACAACCGGCTTAAATATTCCTACCCCACTGCCGGTGACGCCGCAACAAAAAGCAGGGTCACAAAGATAACCGAGTACAGCAGCGGCACGACCCGTGAGACCGGCAACAGCCTGAGCATAGACTACGACGGCATGAACCGTACACGCTTCACGGACAACGAGGGCCGCAGCGAGACCTACCAGTTCGACAACTTCGGCAGAACGGTCGGTCTCATCGACGCAGCGGGCAACGGCAGTCAGTACAGCTATAACGATGCAACAAAGGTTGACAAGAAAAAGAACAACACCCTTGCGACGACGGGCTCTGCACAGAAGTATGCGGAGAACCGGCTCACAAACCACAGCTTTGAAAACAACCTCACGAGCTGGGACTACAGCAGCGGCAAGGTCTCGACCGACACGAGTAAGCACCACTTGGGCGCAAAGAGCGAAAAGCTCAACCCCGAGGGTCTTGTGTCGCAGAAGGTGAGCAAAAACGCAAGCTACACCTACTACACCTCGTCCGTGTACGCTATGGGCAGCTCGGACAACTCCCGCATCCGCCTGAGCATCTACTTCTATGACGCAAACGGTAACTACATAGAGGGAAGCTCAAAATACACCGAGCAAGACCTTGTCGGCGGCAAATGGGAACGCAAGCAGTTTACCTTCACACTTGCAGAAGGAGCATCGAGCTTCCGAGTGCGGTATGTAAACTGCGGTACGGATAATATATGGATAGACTGCGCCCAGCTTGAAAACGGTGCAGCCATGAGCGCATATAACCTCGTGCAGAACGGCGGCTTTGAGGACACCTCCTCCACCGTGTGGGAGGCCGTCAACTGCACCACCGGCGACAAATACTACACCGGCGGCACCTACGGCAGACACTTCTACATGAAGGGCGAGGGCTCAAAGGACAAGCGCCTTATCCAAAAGATATACATAAACCGCTCCGCAAGTGAAGTGTTCCTGAGCATAAGTGGCTACGCCAAGGCGGAATCCGTGCCAATCGGCAAATCCGAGACCCGCAAGTTTGCGATCAGTGTCGGCTTCCACTTTACCGACGGCAGCGATTCGAGCTACCAGTACATTAGCTTTAACCCGGACTACGCCGCAGGCTGGCAGTACGCCTCCGGAACTGTTGGGGTCAAGAGCCCGGGCAGCAAGACTGTGGACTATGTTACCGTCAGTTGCTGCTATTACCAAAACGCCAACGGTGCAAACTTCGACCGTATCAAGGTAAACATCGATGAGTGCGGCACGAGCTACACCTATGACAATGACGGCAACCTCATAAGCGCAAAGGACAATGCCGGCCGCCACGAAAGCTATAACTATAACAATGCCAGCGACATGACGAAGCTGACCACGGCGGACAACAAGGCGTATAAGTTCACATACTCCGACACCTACAAGCACCGCATGCTCAGCGCTACATCCGAATCCTCCGGCGTAAAGAATAGCTTCACCTACGATGCAAGCGGCAACCTCACCAAGACAAGGGTGGATAACTCAAGTTACGATAAGTACATTGAGCAGTATTCAACATATACGAGTGACGGCAATTATCTTAAAGAGTTGTTCTCTGATCGAGGATATGCAACGACATATACCTACAACAATTATAAGGGTACGCTTACGAGTGCCACAGACGCAAATGGCAATGAGACACAATACTTTTATAATGATGACACTGACCGTATGACCATTGTTGAAGCTATCGATTCAGCGAACAAAGATAATAATTCAAAGGTTACCTACACTTACAACAAAGTAGGTCAACTTGCGAGTATAAGCTCTCCGGGAGATAAAACAAAATACTACTTTGAGTATGACAAGTGGGGCAATAACAAATATGTCAAGGTCGGCTCGCAGACGCTCGTCACGAACACCTATAAGTCTAACAACGGTCTGTTGACACAGCAGAAGTACGGCAACGAGTTCACAGTCGGTCACAACTACGATTCCCTTGACAGGGAGACTTCACGGTCGTACAATGGAGCTACGAAGTTCTATTGGACGTACAACGCCGACGGAAACCTTGCCCGCTACTCCGAGAACGGTAACCGAGTTCTGACCTATCTCTACGATGACATAGGCAGGCTCTTGCAGGTGAGCGGCAACGACGGCAGCTATGTCAAGACCTCGTATGACGAGTTCGACAAGTCTACCGACCTGCACTACAAGTTTAACGGTCAGCGTCGTGATGTGTACTTCAAATATTCCGACATGGACAACCTGCCGTTAAAGGTTAAGTTTGGTACCGGCACGGCGTATGCTGTTACTAACCACTACGACGGCCTGACGAGGGTCTACGAAAAGGACTATACGCTTGTCGGGAACACGAGCAACTCTGAGCTCAAAGCAGAGTACAGCTACAAACCTTTTGACAGCAAGGTACCTAATCGCACAACGGGCACGGTGCGAGGTATAAACTACACCTTTGCAGCAAACGGCTTGTTTACCCACGACCGTTGGTATACCTACGATCATGCCGGAAATATACTGACCGAGTGCAGCTGGATAAGCAGCAGCTCAAAGCCGGTGCAGGAGAGCTATACCTACGATGCCAAGAACCAGCTTGTTAAGCACGATTCTGTAACCCTCAACGCCACCTTTACCTATACATATGATGTGGCTGGTAACATTAAGTCCAAGACCATCTATAATAAAGAAGATGGTACTACATCGACAATTGATTATACATACGGCAACTCCGCATGGGGAGATGAGCTTACATCATACGGCAATGAGAGTATTGAGTATGACAAGATAGGCAATCCGACACTTTACCGTGGTTGGGGTATGACATGGCAGGGCAGGCAGCTTGCAACGGCAGAAAAAGGCGGAACGACCCTTAGTTACACCTACGATTCCGAGGGCATCCGAACCAGCAAGAGCGACGGCACAAATACGACCAAGTACTTGCTCAACGGCACGCAGATTCTCGCCCAAACGACCAACGGCAAGACCCTGTGCTTCTTCTACGACCAGCAGGGCAACCGTGTCGGCATGGCCGACGGAAAGAATAATTTTTACTATTACATCTACAATGTACAAGGTGATGTAATAGCCCTTGCCGATGCCTCCACCGGCAAGCTCGTCGTAACCTACACCTACGATGCTTGGGGCAAGCTCATGGAGCTTAAGGATACCACCGCAAACTCCGTCGGCACTCAAAACCCCTTCCGCTACCGTGGTTACTACTACGATGCTGAAACCGGCCTTTATTACCTCCAGTCTCGTTACTACGACCCCGAAGTAGGTCGCTTCATCAATGCTGACGGCCAGTTAAACGAGGGCGTTCTCGGCTACAATATGTTCGCATACTGCGAAAACAACCCCGTCATGCGGGATGACCCTACGGGACACTTTTGGGGTGTGCTATTAGGAGTCGCTTTGGTCGTAGGTATAGTTGCTTCGCTGTCAGGGTGCTCGTCAAAGAGCACTTCAAAACCACCATCCGATTATATTGACTGTAAGAATGAAAGGCAAAACTGTTATCAGTATGCTTTGTCTTATGCAGGTATGAACACTCCAGATTGCTTTGTCGATCCGGGATATAGACAGTCATATGGCGGAGGAAATGGCAATATTTCGAGCGTGAATGATTTGAAAAAAGGTGTAGAGACTGATTTGAGATCGGCTAATTTGAAATATAGCACCTATTACAATTATGATCAAGTAGGTAATGTGCCTGAAGGCTGTACATTGATTGCCGGATATACCATTCCTTCATCAAACTGGTTTTATGGCGATTATACAGATTATCATTTTGCAGTTCGTTTGTCAGATGGCTCTTGGGCTGACAAGCCTGGAAGTAATCCATCTAGGTATAATCAAGTGCTTTTTGATGGAAACTCGTGGATTGGGACTGACAAAAACTCATGTGGAAAAGCGTGTAACACGGTTTTCTTCGTGATATACAGCTGAGGTGGCATCATGAAAAAATACCGTATTTTGCTGTTGATAATCCCTGTTGGCTTGTTGATAGTCTGGATTTTATTAAGAATGAATGAAGTTGGAATACTATACGACAACACCACACCGGCGCAGGAGTTGGTGAGAGAGGTGTACGACAGCGAGCTCAAAGACACGCTGGTCGATGAAAACGGCGTGTGTCGATTTGACACGCTCAAGGAGCTTGCCGAGCGATTCAAGGCCGAGTGCGTGCGTGCCCCGCAGGAGTACAGGCAGTCATACAAACCCTATGCGGTGCTGCTGTTTGACGACGGCTCAAGGGCGTTCGTGTTCTTTGACCCCGACAGCTTCGAGATAGCAAAGTGCCTCATTTTGGATGAGGTCGTGGGGCATGACGCCATGGCCAAAACGCTCGATGAGCTGCAAAAAAGCAATGCGACATTCGATGAGTGGCGGGCGCTCGAAAAATACAACACCGGCACGAGCACCGCATCGAAAATGCACGGACACTGCATAACGGTGAACGACGGCGTGCTTGTGGTCGTGCTCGGCAACGGCAATAACCCACAGGTAAAAATGACGGATTTCATGTCCGACGATGACTTGTTCGGCACTTCGCTGACCGATGACCACATCGACTGCGACCTGTACACAGTCTGGCCGCTCCTGCCGGTGGATAAGGATTTTTGAGGAGACACAATGGACTGTTTTCTTCGTGTAAAAGCGAAACTAACCACCTAGAGCAGACAGGCAAACGCCTATCTGCTCTTTTTTGCGTTGACAAAATCAAGGAAAATGGTACAATAAAAGCATAATTTAATCACTTCCTGTGAGTTGGACATGGCAGGGCAGGCAGCTTACAAAAGCGGTAAAGGATAAAACAGTTACCTACACCTACGATTCCGAGGGTATCCGCACCAGCAAGAGTGACGGCACAAATACGACAAAGTACCTGCTCAACGGCACGCAGATACTCGCCCAAACGACCAACGGCAAGACACTGTGCTTCTTCTACGACCAGCAGGGCAACCGTGTCGGAATGGCAGATAGCAGCAACCACTTCTACTATTACATCTACAATGTACAAGGTGATGTAATAGCCCTCGCCGATGCCTCCACCGGCAAGCTTGCAGCCACATATACTTATGATGCCTGGGGTAAGATCGTAAAGATCAACGGCGAAAATCCCGAAGATGTTGCATCTACGAACATTGCAAACATTAACCCATTCCGCTACCGTGGGTATTACTACGATGCCGAGAGCAAGCTTTACTATTTAAATAGCCGTTATTACGACCCCGACATCGGCAGATTCATAAATGAAGACATGTTTGCAACAACCAACATGTCAAGTGCTCTTGCCACGAACACATTTGTTTATTGCAATAATAACCCAGTTGTGTTTTGCGATTTTTACGGAACATATTCGTTTTTATGTACGGAATCTGGAGGAAATCCCAATACAGCCAGTCACTTCACTGGCAATAAGAATGAGCAATCTGGCATTCCACCTAAGAATAATAAAAAAGACATTGCTGAAGATAATAGCTCTAGTGGATCCTCTGCGGGAAGTAAGAAGTTGACCTTTGCTTGCGATTCTGATAGTGATATGATTGTGTTTGTTGCAGTAATGAGTGGAAAAATTTGTACGGATGTTATTGGCCAAATATCCCTTTGCGCATTAGGGGTGGGCCTTGTCGCAGCTCCAACCCCAGGCGCTCAAATCCTTGGAGTAACAGTTTTTTTTGAGTCATTATTCAAAGGCTCGGTGGGTACTGTTAGCGATATTACAACACTTTACGATGGCATATCAAAATATAACAAGAACGGAGTTATTTATGTATCATATAGTATTGAGCCTAAACACATTGTGAAATGGATGCTCATAGGCGGAATAGAAGTTAATTAGGAGGAAGAAAATGAGAGACGGTACAAAGATACTATTGGCAATGCTGTTTGTTAATGTGTTTTATACTGGATTATTTATTGTTGAGATTTCCGCAATAAAAAAATGGGTGCACCAAGGCAAAGATAAGAACGAAATGAAACCAATCCTTAGTGAAAGAATGCTTCTGTTGCTAATAATAATGCTTGCTTCGATTTTGTTGAGCAGTATGTTGTTCTCTGCTTATTTTTCTACGGAAACAGATTTGCTGGGGAAAATATCTTACTCGATTTATTATCTTCTTCCGTTTCCATATAGTATGCTTAATGTGATAGCAATAGTTCTAATCATAAAATGCATTTGTGACAAAAAATGGAGCTGGTCATTGACTGAGAAAAATGGCGTGAAGAATACGCCAAAGCAGATAGGCATCACGCCTATCTGCTTGTTAAAATGTTGAAGAACGACAGTTTGGTTATTAAAAAAGGACTCAAACATTGCAAACATAATAAATATACAATAAAAAGTGCCTGCATTCAGTCATTGAGTGCAGGCTCTATTATATCATTTATCATATCTGAGAAAGTCGTTGCGATGCTCTTGCGGGCAAAGTGGATGGCCTTGTGAAATTAATATATCTGCCTTTAGGGCAACAAGGTTAATATCTGAATTAAGCGTTTGTACGATTTGGTGGGCGCTGAAGCCACGCTCGACGAGTTCAAGAAAGGCATCATCAGGAAGCGATACTTGCGATGCAAACAGGTTTGCCTCATATTCCATACGATTGTTTCTCATGTCGAATATATTGAATTCCTTGAAGCCGCCCATTTGGGTGGCTTCATTTCTATGTAGGGCATCGTGCCCCAACTCATGCAAGAGCACAATATCACGCATTACAGGGTGAAGATCAGCCGGACGAGGGGCAGGAGCCTTCTATGAGCTTCTACACATATACCTATTGGAAAATCATTAATGGCGAAAGGTCATCTGCTTATGTCACCGTTCAAGTTACATCAAAGGGGAATATAGCTTCTGTTTTAGTCGGAGATCTCGATGCATTTGAGGGCGTGGCATTACAGCAAGCGAAAGTCTATAAAAACATTGATGTGGACGAGACTGTTCTTGATGTGATGAAAAAAATCACCAAGGACTTGAATTCTCCGGCTTGTAAAGTTAAGGAAAAATACTATTCGGTCACGCCCGATGGGGAACTCGTTGTTGCTGTCAGGGCTTCTTGCAGCTTTTATGAAAAAATTGACGGTGAGTTATCCGATTATCCATCGGGAATAGGATATGAGCTCATTATAAAATGATGCCCCGAAAACAAAAGACAGGCAATGCAAAACGCATTGCCTGTCTTTTTGTTATGCATTACACCTCTGCGATGACCTCGCACTCGACGAGAACATCCTTGGGAAGTCTTGCGACCTCAACACAGGAGCGGGCGGGGTACGGCTCGGTAAAATACTGAGCGTAGATGCCGTTGACGGTGCCGAAATCGTTCATATCCTTGATGAAAACGGTGGTCTTGACGACCTTGGACATGTTGCTGCCTGCTGCCTTGAGAAGCTCGGAGAGGTTTTTAAACACCTGATGAGCCTGAGCCTCAACGCCGACTGCGACCTCGCCGGTCTCGGGGATGATGCCTATCTGACCGGAGGTGTAGACCATGTTACCGACTATCTGAGCCTGAGAATAAGGGCCGATGGCTGCGGGAGCTTTGGTTGTAGAAACGGTTTTCATTTTATTATCCTCCATTTTAATTTATTGTTACAGTGTAGCCGAAATTTTCAAGCGAGCTCACGACGGCCTTGCCGTGCTCTGCGCCGCCGACCTCACAGGTTATCGAGACATTCGTCTCGTTGGGGCTGAGTGCTGTGCTCAGTCTGTCATGCGCAACGGAAACAATGTTTGCGCCCTGATCGGCAATGTGGTTGAGAAGCTGGCTGAGGCTACCGGGCTTGTCGAGCAGCTTCACGGTAAATCTCAAGCGGCGGTGACGGGCGACAAGACCCTGCTCGATGATGCACTGAATGAAGCTGACATCGATATTGCCGCCGGAGAGCAGGCACACAACACGCTTACCCTTGACATCGACCTTGCCCTTCAAGACGGTGGCAACGGGCGTTGCACCGGATGGCTCGACTATCTGCTTGCAGCGCTCCATGAGAAGCAGTATTGCCTCGGAGATTTCATTATCCGTCACGGTGACGACATTGTCGGCATAGCGGTTTATAAGCTCGACGGTGATGTCGCCGGGGGCTTTGACCGCAATGCCGTCTGCAATGGTTGAAACAGTGTCGGTCGAGATATATCTTTTTTCCTTAAACGACTGCGCAATTGCATCTGCGCCCTCCGCCTGCACGCCGATGACCTCAATGCGGGGATTTATCTGCTTAACGCAGGCCGCAACGCCCGCAAGCAGACCGCCGCCGCCTGCCGGGACGATTATCATATCCACCGTGGGAAGGTCGCCGACTATCTCAAGGCCGAGCGTACCCTGACCGGCAATGACATCAAGGTCGTTGTACGGATGCAGGAAGGTCGCATTTTCTTTCTCGCAAATTTCGCACGCCGCCTTGTAAGCGTCGTCGTAGCAGTCGCCGGCCAAAACGACCTTTGCGCCGTAGCTCTCGGTCGCCTGTACCTTGGCGATGGGGGCCGTTTTGGGCATGACGATGGTTGCCGGAATGCCGAACTTCTTGGCTGCACACGCAACGCCCTGTGCATGGTTGCCTGCCGAGGAGGCAACAACGGAGCTCACACCGCCGTTTTCCATCAAAGCGGCTATCTTGTTGCTTGCGCCTCTTATTTTAAAGGAGCCGGTTTTCTGACGGTTTTCGCACTTGAGATAAATGCTGCCGCCTGTCATCCCCGAAAAAGTAGAGGACAGGTCGAGCTCGGTATGGTGCAGCATGGGGGCAAGTCTCTTTGCTGCCAGTTCAAATTCACTAAGGGGCAGATCCACGGAAAACACCTCATTTACAATATATATGTGAGAAAAGTTTACCGCATAAAAAGGCAAAACGCAATAGCTTGAGCGTAAAAATGTCTATGTAGCGGCAACAAAAATCCAACATGTCCGTTTGCTGCGGACATAAGCTTTCCGCTGCCGCACATTACCGCGATTAGCCTTGCGAGCTTATGCTGTTTACATAGCTGCGCATCTCGTCACGGGACTTTATGCCGTGCGAGTTGTCGATTATCTTCTGCTGCTTTTCGGCGTCCAGTCCCGAAAAATAGAAAAATGCGTCGGCGTTCTGCATCAGCGCCATGCCGAGCCCCAAGGGAATGTCCCTGCCGTTTTTAGCGTTCATTTTGCATCACCTCATTTATATCGTCTGCAAAACAATATAAAAAATACGGCGCACCGGATGTGCGCCGTAAGTATTATTTCTTATAAGGCAGGGACTCAAAGTAGCTCGTGTCGGCATTGCCGTTTATCTTCCAGCCGGAGTCAGACTTTTCAATTTTTATTCTGCCGGTGAGACCCTGATCTGTTGTGAAGCTCATGTACGAGCTGCCGTCTGTTTCGGTGAACTTGAGCTTATAGCCGGACGGGATTATTTTGCCGTCGGACAGCGTAAGATCCTTTGTAGTCGTGACATAGCTTGTTCCGCTGAGTTTTAGAACGGAGGAGTCCCGTGTATATTTCCCGCCTTCGTAGGTGTAGCTCACCTCGGCGGTGTAGCTGCCAAGGACATTTACTGAGCGTTTAAGGTAGAGCTTGCTGTGCGTAAACTCCTTGACTGCGTCGTAAGCGTGGTCACTGTCACCGAATTTGCAGGCAGTAAGCTCGCCGTCAAACTTAAATGCATAAGTCACGGTGCTGCCGTCGGCGGTCTTGCCGTCCATGAAGATCTCGCTCTTGCCGTCACCGTCAATGTCGTAAAGGCGAATGCTTGAGACGGTTTTGATCTTCGTCGCATTTTCGGAGGAGCTGTCGCCGAACTCGACAACGAGCGTGGTCAGACCATCTGCATTGGTCGTGGTGCTTATCTTCTCCTGCGTCTCGTCGCCGTTAATGTCAGCAGAGTAGGGGAGCTTGCCGCTTATAAGCGTGCCGGTCTCACCGCCGTCGGGGTCAAGAACAGTCACTTTGCCGCTGCTGTCGGCAGAGAGCAGCCGGCGCTCATAGGTGCCGTCGGGACGGGTAAAGCCGATGAAAATGCTGGGGCTCGTTTTGAGCTCCTTGTTTATTGCAAACGCTGCGCCCTCAGTGAGGTCACTGCAATACCAAAGCTGGGTCTCGAGCGAATACTTGCCGCTGGACTTGTAGTAGTTTGCACTGTAAACGCTGATATTATAAATTTTGCCCGAGACGGAAACGAGGACGGACTTGATGTCCTTGTCCGCTTCGTTGCCGACTATGGTGAGCGAGGAGGCATCGGCATCCTTTGCAAGGGTGGCGGTGATATCACCGGTCGTGCCGTCAAGGTCTGCGGGGACAAATTCGTCCTTTATCTTTCCTGCGAGAACATCGTATTTGACGGTAAACTCAAATGCACCCTCAGCGGAATCGGCTATCTCACCGGGATTTATGGCAATGACAACGCCTTCGTTATTCATATACCAGTGACCGTCGGAAATGAGATCCTTGACCTTATCGGTATACCCCTCTGCAAACAGCATGTCGGCATATTTGCTGTTGTCGGTTAATGAACTGAAGATATCCTCAGAGCATGCGTTTACAAATTCTTCGGTGTTGTCGGTAATGTCTGCAAGCTTCAGCTCGGCGCCGGTATACGCATCGTAGTTGTGTCCGGTTATCGCACTGGCAGAGCCCGTGCCGAGATTAGCCTTGTCAAACATTCTGAATGAAAGTACCGTACTGTCGCCGCGGGTGACACGCACATAGCGGCTCTGGCTGAAATCGTCAAGGTCTTCGCCATCGGCTTCTTTGGCAAGCTGCTTGTATGCCTTGCGGCTGCTTTCAAGCTGTTCGCCGGTAAAAGTCTTATTAATTCCGGCGATACTGTCATTTATCGCCTTTGCCGCATCGGGACGGTTTGGCATGGTGATCGTGGGGACTGCCAAAGAAACACCGGTTTCCGGCTTTGTGGTCTTCATCTGAACTATCGTGTCGCCGCCGCAGACAAGCTTGTCGCTTGTGTTTATGATGCGATGATCGGCAGTAACGGTGATATCAATGCGGGCCATGTTTGAAAAATCACTGCTGAACGATTCAACGGCGAGGACATTGAGTTCCTTGTCGTAAATGCAGATGCTGTAATCGATGATCGCCTTTGCACTGCTTTCGGCAGCATCGCCTGCAAAGTCAAAGTGCACGACCTCGCCTGCATCAAGCGGAGTGTCGTCGGCGTGCTTTGTCGACTCCGAGCCGGCATCCGTGCCGTATGACACGGTGTAGATGTCGTCAGCCTCAATTGTGACATAAACGCCGCAGTCACGCATTTTGACTGTCTCGGTCTTCTTGCCGCAGGCGCAAAGTCCGAGCACGAGTAAAAGTTCCAGTAAAATGGCAGCTATTCTACGCATAAAAAAGTTCTCCAATCTGCTGAAAACAGCCAAACTTCAATATCTTGCGTAGTATAACACAGTTTATACTATAATTCCAGCAAAAGGTGAGAAACTTAATAAAACCGCAACAAATGAAGAAAAATATGTTAAAAAAGCTCCCCATCGAGGTCAAAAACCAAGATGGGGAGTATGTTTTGCTTTGATTATTCTCTGCCGTGATCGGGGTAATGAATGTGCAGAAGCTCATGTGCTCTGCCACGCAGCAGGTCGTACACCGCATCCAAAGCGGGATTCTGCTCGGACGAGCGGAGCTCGCAGGCTTCGTCGGCTGCAAAGATACCATCGCAGCGTTCTGCCTTGCGCGACTGACATGCGGGGGGCTGACCGCCGCCGCCGATGCAGCCGTCGGGGCAGGCCATGACCTCGACAAAGTGGAAAAACTCATCGCCGGACTCTATCTTTTCAATGAGCTTGTCGGCATTGCCCAGCCCGTTTGCAACGGCGATTCTGAGCGTGGTGCCACCGGCCGTGACCTCGAATGCCTTGATGCCCTCAAGACCACGAACGCCGCATTCTGCGACCGACGACAGCGCCTCGGTTGAAACATCGCCGAGCACATGGCGGATGACGGCTTCCGTAACGCCGCCGGTCACGCCGAAGATGACGCCCGCGCCCGTGTACGGGGCAAAGGGAGCGTCGGGCTGACTGTCGGGGATGTTTGCAAAGTCGATGCCGCTTTCATTTATCATGCGCACGAGTTCCTGAGTTGTGAGCACAAGGTCGATGAGTCGCTCGCCGTCCTTGACCAACTCGGGGCGAGCCGCCTCGGCCTTCTTTGCCGTGCAGGGCATGACTGCGACGGAGACGACCTCCTCGTCGCCGTACTGCTGACGGATAAGAGCGCCGAACATCTCCATCGGCGAGCCGCAGGTCGATACCTGAGGCATGAGGTGCGGATGCTTGTTTTCAACATGCTTTATCCAGCCCGGGCAGCAGGAGGTGAACATGGGAAGCTTTGCACCGGTCTTGAGCTTATCGAGAAACTCCGCCGTTTCCTCCATGATGGTAAGGTCGGCGGTGAGCGACGTGTCGAACACATAGTCGACACCCATCATCTTGAGCGCAGTGACTATCTTGCCCATCACAGGGACATTTGCGGGGATGCCGAACTCCTCTCCGATGCCGACACGGACTGCCGGAGCAACCTGAACTGCGACTTTCTTGCTGGGGTCGTAGATGGCCTTCCACATGGTAGACACTTCATTTTTGACGGTGATTGCGCCGGTGGGGCAGACTGCCGCACACTGACCGCAGCCGACACAGTCGGTGTCGATAAGCTTGCGGTCAAAGCCGCAGGAGACAAAGGCCTCCATACCACGGTTGCAGAAGTCAACGGCGTGGATGTTCTGAACCTCGGCGCACATTCTCACGCACTTGCCGCAGAGGATGCACTTCGAGGGGTCACGGACTATGGACGGGGACGAGTCGTCAATAGGTTCCTTGCAGTAGTTGTTTGCAAAGCGGACATTGGTTACATTGTAGCGCTTGGCGTACTCCTGAAGCTTGCACTTGCCGGACTTGTCGCAGGTGGTACACTCCGAGCGGTGGCTTGCAAGCAAAAGCTCAATTATCATCTGGCGGTGCTTGCGCAGCTTTGCGGTGTTCGTGCGCACGACCATGCCGTCCTTGGGGATAACGGTGCATGCAGCCTCGATGCCGCCACGCTCGTTTTCGATAACGCAAAGCCGGCAGCCGCCGTATATCGACAGGCTTTCGCAGTAGCAGAGGTTGGGGATATCAATGTGATTTTGCTGAGCAACTTCAAGGACATTGCGAGCATTTTCAAATTCGCAGCTAATGCCGTCTATAATCATACGCTTCATATCTTCAAACCTCCTTTATCGCATGCTTGGGACAGCCGTTTTTACACTCACGGCACTTGATGCACTTCTCGGGATCGATTGTGTGCGGCTTTCTGAGCTGACCGGTGATAGCGCCGACGGGGCAGTTGCGGGCACACTTCGTGCAGCCGATGCACTTTTCGGGGTCAATCCACATTGTGCACAGTGAACGGCAAACGCCGGCCGGGCACTTTTTGTCCTGAACATGAGCAACATATTCATTCTTGAAATATTTAAGGGTGCTGAGGACAGGATTCGTTGCAGTCTTGCCAAGACCGCACAGTGAGCAGCTCTTGACCACCGCCGACAGCTCCTGCAGCATGTCGAGATCCTCCATTGTACCCTGGCCGTGGGTGATGCGCTCGAGTATCGCCTGTATCTTGGGGATACCCTCACGGCAGGTGGTGCACTTGCCGCAGGACTCTTTCTTTGTGAAGTTCATGAAGAAGCGGGCTATCTCGACCATGCAGGTGTCGTCGCCCATAACGACGAGACCGCCCGAGCCGATAATTGCGCCAATCTTCTTGGTGGAATCAAAATCAAGGGGCAGGTCGAGGTGCTCCTCGGTGAGGCAGCCGCCGGACGGCCCGCCGATCTGAACGGCCTTGAAGTTGCCGCTCTTTACGCCGCCGCCGATATTATATACTATCTCACGCAGGGTCGTGCCCATAGGCACCTCGATAAGGCCGGTGTGCTTGATGTTGCCGGTAAGGGCAAAGGCCTTCGTGCCGGAGCTGCCCTCGGTGCCAATAGACTTATACCACTTTGCACCCTTGTCGATAATGACGGGGACATTTGCAAAGGTCTCGACATTGTTAAGCGAGGTAGGAGCTGCAAACAGACCCTGATCGACGCTTCTGGGGGGCTTTGTGCGGGGCATGCCACGCTGACCTTCGATGGAAGCGGTAAGAGCCGAGCCCTCACCGCAGACGAATGCGCCTGCGCCCATGTTGATGTGCAGGTGGAAGGCCTTGCCCGAGCCCATGATATCGTCGCCGAGGATACCGACAGCCTCAGCGTCCTCAATGGCCTTCTGCAAACGCTTGACTGCCAGAGGGTACTCTGCACGGACATAGATATAACCCTCGGTTGCCTCACAGGCAACGGCGGCGATTATCATACCTTCGATCATCCTGTGGGGGTCGCCTTCCATGATGGAGCGATCCATAAATGCGCCGGGGTCGCCCTCGTCACCGTTGCAGACGATGTACTTAACCGGAGCTTCCTTGTGTGCAGCGACCTGCGACCACTTTTTACCGGTGGGGAAGCCCGCACCGCCGCGGCCTCGCAGACCGGACTCGGAGACTTCGTTGATGACCTCATCGGGGGTCATGTCGAATATTGCCTTTTCGAGAGCCGAGTAGCCGCCGACGGCGATATACTCCTCGATGCTCTCAGCGTTTATGTGGCCGCAGTGCTCAAGAGCAACACGGGTCTGCTGCTTGTAGAAGGGGATATCCTCTTGGCGGTTGTACGAACGGCCGTTATCGTGGTAAACGAGCCTGTCAACGACATTGTCGTTTAGAATTGTCTCGTTGACTATCTCTTCGCAGTCATCGGCCTTGCATTTTATGTACAGAATACCGGCAGGCTCGATCCTGACCAGAGGGCCCATTTCGCAAAAGCCGTGGCAGCCGCTCTTTTTAAGACCGACAGCGTCGCCGTGATCGACATGATCCTGCAAAACGACATCGACCTTGAGACCCTTGCTCTCCATGATCTCTTTAAACCTTGCGTATATATCGAGAGAGCCGCCTGCAACGCAGCCCGAGCCGCCGCAGACGAGTATCTGCTTAGACTGGCAGGCAAGGCGCTTCTTGCACACTTCACGGAAAGAAGTGAGTTCTTGTCTTGAACCTATTTTCATGATTTCTCGGCCTCCCTCAAATCAGAAATAAGCTGACGCATTTTATCCGGCGTCATCTTGGGGTGAACGACATCGTTGACGGTGCAGACAGGTGCAAGACCGCAGGCACCCAGACAGGAAACACGCTCAATTGTAAACAGCCCGTCGGCGGACATATGATCCTCGGGCTTCATACCGGTGGCTTCGTAAAGAGCCTCCTGTACATCGTCGGATTTTCTGACATGGCAGGCGGTGCCGTTGCAGACCTTTATGACATACTTGCCCTTCTCGTTCATGGAGAAGTTCTCATAGAAGGTTGCAATGCCGTAAAGCTCGGCAGGGGATTCACCGACCTTGTCAGCCACATACAGCAGGGCATCCTTGGGCAGGAACTTATATTCCTTCTGGATATCCTGCATAATCGGTATGACTTTGGTTTTTTGGCATTCATACTTTTCGAGTATGCTGTCGATCAGCTTGAAATCGACCTGAATCATGTTATCATCCCTCCAATTTAACTTTTTAACTTTTTTGATCCACTTTAACACTTTGCTGTCTCTAATTATAAAGAGAATTTATATTAAAGTAAAGAAAAGTTAATTTTTTGCCCATCAATACGAAATAGCCAAAATGTTAAAAATACTCCGATGGGCAAAATGCAATTGCCCCGCAATATTAAACCAAATGTATTAAATATCGTAGATATGCCTAAATTTTGAGCGAAAAATTGTTGACTTCGATGAACCGACCCCCGCCTTGAAAATGTCAAGCCGAAATGGTTAAAAAAATCACTTCACGGATAATTAAAATTTGCTTGACATAAAACGGAGGATGAGTATAATCAAAAACAGAAAAATGTCTCACATGAGACATTTAGGAGGACGGCATGAAGCTTAACGAAATCGAAACGGAGCTTGTCTCAAAGACCGAGCTTTTCCGTGGCTCGCCGCCGAGCGTGCTCACGAGGATACTTGCGGTGTCCGACTGCACTGCGGCAGAGTACGAAAAAAACGAGGTCGTCTACGACAAAACCAACTTTTACCGCAGCCTCGGCATAGTGCTCGAGGGCAGACTTCGGGTCACGAAGGAAAATGCAGATAAGCGGCCTATCGTCATGAGCACACTGCAAAGGGGTGCAATGTTCGGCGCAGCGGCGCTTTTTAACAGCGAGCCGGAGTATGCAACGAAGATAACTGCGATTGAGCGCAGCCGTGTTCTTTTTCTGCCGCAGCGGCTCATTAAGCGCATGATCGAGCGTGAGCCGGACATTGCGGAAAATTATATACGCTATCTATCCGAGCGCATTTTGTTTTTAAATAGGAAGATATATTTCTTAACTGCCGGAACGGCGGAGCAGCGTTTGGCGGGCTTTCTTTTGGATAACCTCGCCGTGGGCGAATTTTCCGAAATGCCCATGACCATGCATCGCCTTGCCGATGCGCTCAACATGTCACGAGCCTCGCTTTACCGTGCCTTTGACGAGCTTACGGCGAGCGGAGCGGTCTCAAAACAGGGTAAACTTGTCTGCATCAACAATGCAGAATTATTAAAGAATTTATGAAAGGAAGACAAAAAAGATGAAAAAGTTTGTATGTTTTCTGCTGGCAGTTTGCATGCTGCTGTGCGTGGTCGCAGGCTGCACGGCTGATGAGCCCCAGCCCACCGAGGAGGTCACGACTATAAAGGTCGGCGCACTCACGGGTCCCACCGCCATGGGCATGGTCAAGCTCATGGACGACAGCGACAAGGGCACCAGCGCCAACAAGTACGAGTTTGAGCTCAAGAGCGAGGCTTCGGCATTCGTCGCAGCTCTTGCAAAGGGCGAGATAGACATAGCAGCCGTCCCGGCAAACCTCGCATCGGTCATTTACAACAACACCAATGGCGGCGTGAAGCTCCTTGCCATCAACACCCTCGGCGTTCTGTACATTGTCGAGCGCGGCGACAGCGTAAAGAGCCTCGCTGATCTCTCCGGCAAGACCCTGTACGCCACAGGCGAGGGCGCAGCACCCGAGTATGCGCTCCGATACCTACTCAAGGAAAACGGCCTTGACGGCGAGAATGCACCCAAAATCCAGTGGTGCGCCGATACCACCGAGGCTCTGTCCTACATCTCCTCGGACGAAAACGCCATCGCAATGCTGCCGCAGCCGTTCGTCACCGCAGCACAGGCAAAGGTTGACGGCCTGCGTGTCGCACTGAGCCTCAACGACGAGTGGGCAAAGCTCGATAACGGCTCTGCTATGGTCACCGGCGTTGTCGTTTGCCGCAGTGAGTTTGCCGAAAAGTACCCCCAGCAGCTTGAAAAGTTCATGCAGGAGTACGATAGTTCGGTAAAATATGTGCAGGAGAACACAGAGGACGCAGCCGCACTCATCGGAAACTACGAGATAGTCAAGGCACCCATTGCAAAGAAGGCTCTGCCTTATTGCAACATCACCTTTATCACGGGCACCGAGATGAAGACCGACATGGAAAGCTATCTTTCCGTCCTCAACGACATGAACCCCAAGGCGATAGGCGGAAAGCTGCCCGGCGCCGACTTCTACTATGGAGCGTAAGCCCGTAAGCAAACTTGGTAAGGCTCTTGCGGTCGTGTTCGCTCTCGGCCTTTGGCAGATAGCGGCCATGACCGTAAACAGCCGCATTTTGCTCGTCTCACCTATAGATGTCGCCGTCAGGCTCACGACAATCTGGCAGGCCGAGGGCTTTTGGCCATCGATTTGGTTTAGCTTTTACCATATAGCGGGCGGCTTTTTCATAGCGCTTGTGCTCGGTGTCACGCTTGCTGCGCTGGCGGGGCGCCTTCGCTGGGTCGAAACGCTGCTGTGGCCGTTTCTCGTCACGATAAAGACCGTGCCGGTGGCGTCGTTCGTCGTCATCTGCCTTATCTGGCTCTCGGCTGAAAACCTCTCGATTTTCATATCGTTCCTCATCGTGCTGCCGGTCGTCTACGGCAATGTGCTCGAAGGGCTCAAAAGCGAGGATAAGCTCATGCTCGAGGTCGGCACGGTGTTCAAAATGCCGCCCCTGCGCAAGGTGCTGTACATCCACTTGCCGCAGCTGAAGCCGTTTTTAATGTCGGCCTGCGCAACAGCACTCGGCATGGCGTGGAAAGCCGGTGTAGCGGCGGAGATAATCGGCACGCCCGACGGGTCGATAGGCAAGCAGCTGTTCTACTCGAAGATATACCTCGACACGGACGACCTTTTGTGCTGGACCGTCATAATCGTAATTATAAGCGTCCTTTTTGAGAAGCTGTTCATGCTTGGGCTCAGAGCGCTGTACGGCAGATTGGAGCGTGGCTGATGGAGCTTAAAAACATATGCAAAAGCTTTGACGGCAAGACCGTTCTGCACGATTTGAGCATCAAGATAGAAAAAGGCGAGACCGTCCTCATAACCGGCGCTTCCGGCAGAGGCAAAACAACGCTTCTGCGCATCATGATGGGGCTCACGCTGCCCGACAGCGGTGAGCTGCTTACCACCGGCAAGTCGATAGCCGCCGTGTTCCAGGAGGACAGACTGCCGAATGACTTCACACCATATGTCTGCGTGAAAATGACCGCACCGCACGGCATTTCAAAGGAGACGATACTAAGCCACCTTGCCGAGGTCGGGCTTGCCGACTGCGCAAACAAACCAGTGTCGCAGCTGTCCGGTGGCATGCGTCGCAGAGTGGCGATTATAAGGGCAGTTGTCTGCAATGCCGACACCGTGTTTTTCGATGAGCCGTTCACCGGCCTTGACCGAGACACCAAGCTCAAAACAATACAATATATAAAGCGCCACACCCAAGGCAAAACGCTTGTATTCGTAAGCCACGATGCCGAGGATGAAACACTTTTACAGGCAAGAAAAATCAGGATTTAGCATTGCTAAATCCTGATTTTTTATCTTTTTATACCCGATACCTGATACATCTTAGCATCGGAAATTACAATATCGACATCAAAATGCTTTTCCATGAGCGCCTTGAGCTCCGTCTCACTCATTAGCCCACGGGACACTTTGCTTGCACAGCCCTCGTGGTGACGGTCTATCATTGCACGGCTCATGCCATGGGCGATTGACAGCCTGCCGCCGACTTTTAGATGGGCAGCCAACACTGCTATGAGCCGCACCGGATCGGGAAAGTGGGGGAAGGCATTGTACACCATGCAGCAGTCAAAATTGCACGGAAGCTCCGCCGTCTCCACATCACCGCAGATAAAGCTTACATTGTCCTGCTTAAACTTTGCTTTTGCAATCGCTATCATTTCCGGAGAAATATCTATTCCCGTAACAGATTCGACCTCACGTTCAAGATAGTCGGGAATGAGCACGCCCGTGCCGCATGCGACATCGAGCACCTTAACGCCGTATTTTATGCCGCCGTTATCAAGAATAATGCTTATAACTTCATCGTTGCGTATAAGCTCGGCATCCCATGATGAGGCGCGGCGGTCGAAAAATTCGATAATATCCTTTTTATCCATATCAGTTCTCTATCTTCGTATAGCGCTCGGGAATAAGATGCGACTTCATGAGCGCAAAGACGATGGTCGGGATGAAAACGAGTTGGATGACAGTGCCCGGCCAGCTGGTGACGATGCTGCCTGCGATCCATGCGCTCATCGAGTAGCTGCCCCTTGCGAAGATAAGTGCCTTGGCAAGACCGGCAAGCACTCTGCCGCAGACGATTGCGACGATGAGGCTGATATAGAGGTCTGCGTATGTACTCTTTGTGCGTACGAGCTTCATCATAAGACCGGCAACAGTGCCGTAGACGGCAAGCTCGACCATCATCGACGGCAGAATGGCAACGGGAGGCATACCCGACAGCGCACTTGAAAGTGCCGGACCCGCAATGCCGCACAGCAGACCGTACTGCCAGCCGCAGATAAGGCCGCAGATGAATACGGGAATGTGCATGGGGCAGAAAATGCTGCCGGCATTCTGAATGCCGTGGAACATGAGCGGGATGACATAGCAAAGCGCTATGCATACTGCCGTAATGATGGATTTCTTGACATTTGACATTTTGTGCATAGTAGTTCTCCTATAAAATTATTTCCGCTGCACACAGAACGCAGCAGATAAATATTGCAAAATAAGAACCGAGAGCCATAGCACCGTTTTTTCTGTGAGTGCGGTATTTTTCACCCCGATACCCACGAGCCTCCATCGCCATGGCAAGCTCATCGGCCTTTTTGAACGCCGACAAAAAAATCGGAACTATGAGCGGCAGCATTGCGGCGGCTCGCTCGTGCAGTTTGCGACTTTCAAATCTGGCGCCTCTGGCTATCTGTGCTTTTTTGACGGTGTCGGCTTCCTGCAAAAGCGTAGGTATAAACTGAATGGCAACGGAAAATTATCATGGCTATCTCGTCCGCAGGAAGCCCGACTAATTTCAGCGGCTTTAACAGTGACTGTATTGCGTGCGTCGTTTCAAGCGGCGGGGTAACGAGTGTAAAAACATTTGCCATAAGCAAAATGACGATGACCCTGAACACAACATTAAAGCCCTGTACCATGCCGTCTTTTGAAAGGCTTATGATCCACCAGCTCCAAATGGCGTTTTCGCTTGAGAAAAACAGCGCATTCATGATGAATATCAAAACAAAAAACCAAAACATACGCTTTACTGAACCGATGGCGGTCGAAAGCGGAAGCTTTGAAATTATGATAAGTGCCGCCGTAAAGGCGAGTACTAAAGCGTAGCCGATGACACTATGCGCCAGTATCACAACGGCGATGAGCACGATAAAGCAAATGAGCTTTGCCCTTGCATCCAATCTGTGCAATACGCTGTTTCCCGGGATAAACTGCCCCGTCATGCGCTCATTCATCGCTGCCACCGTCCTTCAAAATGCCGTAAACGGCGGAAAACAGCTCGTCGTAGGTGCAAGCGGCGGGGCTGATATCAAATCCCTTTTCCGTCAGCATCAATCCCAACTCACGGCTGCGGCTGACGCCGAGATGCAGCGCACGCATTTTGTCTGCATCGGCAAAAAGCTCCTGCGGCGTACCGTCGGCGGCAAGCTCGCCGTTATCTAAAACTATTATGCGGCGGGCGTATTCGGCTATGCAGTCGGCGTTGTGCGATATCATTACTATCGTCATACCTTCGGCATTCAATCCGGCCACGAGATTCAGAAATGCCGCTCTTCCGAGCGGGTCAAGACCGGCTATCGGCTCATCGAGGATAAGGTATTCCGGCTTTACCGCCAGAACACCGGCGATCGCTATCCTGCGCTTTTCACCGCCCGACATTCCGAAAGGCGACAGTTTGCACACATTGTCATAGTCGAACCCGCAGACACTAAGCGCCCATTTGACCCTGTCATGAACCTCGTTGTTTGATAGTCCCGAGTGCTTCAATCCGAATGCAACATCTTTTTCAACTGTCTGTTCAAAAAGCTGGCATTCGGGATACTGAAATACGATGCCGAGCTTGCGCCGCAGAACCGAGCGGTCGTAGCTCTTGGCATTGATATCCTCGCCGTCGAGCAAAAGCTGCCCGCCCGATATGGGGATCAGACCTGCAATTGCTTGTATCAGTGTTGACTTTCCGCAGCCTGTGCGCCCCATGATACCAACAAATTCGCCTTTTTCAATTGTCAGCGAGATATTCTTGAGCGCCTTCGTCTCAAACGGCGTCCCGCTGCCGTAGGTGCAGCATACGCTTCTTATTTCAATCGACATATTGCCTCCGTCAGCTCTTCGTTGGTAAGCGGGCAGAACGGAAGAACGATGCCCTTTTCCATAAGGTCGTAATACATGCGCACCGGCAGGGGAGGGGTAAGCCCTGTAGATTTCAGCAGTTCAAGGTCGGTGAGCATCTCACGGGGCGTTCCGCTTGCAAGCATTTTGCCGTTGTGCATAAAATACACACGGTCGGCAAAGACCGCCTCGTCAATGTAATGGGTTATCATGACTATCGTCTTGCGCTTTTCTTCGTGCAAACATTTGATCGCCGAAAGCACATCACGCCTGCCGTCCGGGTCAAGCATGCTTGTCACCTCGTCAAAAACAAGGATATCCGGCTCGACTGCCAGCACACCTGCCAACGCAACTCGCTGCTTCTGTCCGCCCGAAAGCATGCTTGGCGAGCGTTTTTCGTAGCCTTTCATGCCTACGGCATTGAGTGCCTCCGACACCCGCTTGGGTATCTCGTCATAGCTCACACCGTAGTTTTCAAGGCCGAATGCGACATCCTCCTCGACTATCGAGGAAACAAACTGCGTGTCGGGGTTTTGAAACACCATGCCCACGGTGCGGCGCAGCTTGACGGTGTTTGCTTCGTCCTTTGCGTCAAGTCCGGCAACCGTAAGCTCACCTTTTTGGACTTCCAAAAGGGCATTGAAGTGCTTGATGAGCGTTGATTTCCCGCACCCGTTGTGCCCCAAAACGGCGACAAGCTCACCCTTTTTGACCTTGATACTTGCATTGTCGAGGGAGCGGCGGCTGTTCGAGTAGTCGTATGAAAATGTCAGATCTTTTGCAGTAATCATGATATCATCCAACGAATAATTTAATGAGATTTTAGCAGACTGATTATGCGCATACAAGCCCCCCGGGGGGATAAAAATCGGCAATACAAAGTGTATTGCCGATATAATTAGCCGATATAATTATGAGTTATGCAGATTTTCTGAATTGGAACTTTTCTATAAAGCCTATCAGTTGCCCCGAGAGCAAGACCGTCAGCAGGGAGTAGGCAAGACGCTTGAGCGGGATGTAAGATACAGACAGCGCAAGGACGATAAAATCCGTTGTCAGGTACACCCACTGAATGCCGATCTTGAACTTTGCCGCAGCCGACATTGCAAGCGCATCGTCGCCCGTGGGGGCGGAACCTATCCTGACGCACAGTCCGACACCCACGCCGACAAACAGCGCACCGATTATCGCAGCGGCGAGCGGGTAGTTGGCTATCCCCGGCCAAATGGGGTCAAAGCGCTCGAATATCGCATAAAACAGCGAAAAGCCGCCTCCGGCAACGACGGAATATGCAATAAACTGCTTTCCAAGTACCTTAAAGCCGATTATGTAGCAGGCGGCATTGAGAATAAATCCCGAGACCGACGGCGAGATATTGAACCAGTGGTGCAGCAGCAGCGTCAGACCCAGCACACCACCCTCGGTGACACCGGAAAACGAGTGAACATTGTAAAGCCCAAAGGCGAGTATAGCGCTGCCGAGCAGTGCGAATGCGCAGCTTTTGGGTTTTAACTTGGGTATCAATTTTAACAAAACCTTTCTTAATTTATTCAGCAGGATATCTGCCGTACATTTTTGCCATATCAAGAAGCTTTGCCGCAAGCTCAGGGGTAAGCTCATTGGACTTTAATCGCCAGCGCCAGTTGCCGAACTGCGTGCCAGGAGTGTTCATTCTTGCGTCGGCGCCAAGGGCGAGAAAGTCCTGCATTTGCGCAATAAACATAGATGCGACTGAGCTCATACCGCCCCGTATCATGCCCCAGTTAAAGCCCTCTGCATCGCCGATGGCAAGGTAGCGCTCGGCAAACTCGACCTCCGCCGCATCCGCCTCATCCCGCCACGCTATGACTGGGGCATTATCGTGTGTGCCGACATAGCAGACGCAATTTTGAGTGTACCTGTGCGGCAGGTAGTTGCTCGGTTCTTTGGGGTCAAACGCAAATTCGAGCACCTTCATGCCCGGCAGACCCGACTGCTCCAAAAGCTCGTGCACCTCGGGGGTGAGAAGCCCGAGATCCTCCGCAATGAATCCGAGCTCCGAAAACCAGCTCGTTAGCCTGCCGACAAGATCCATGCCCGGGCCCTTGACCCAGCGTCCGACCTTGGCTGTCTCGGCATCAAACGGCACTGCCCAAAAGCTTTCAAAGCCACGGAAGTGGTCGATGCGCAGAATGTCGCAGAGCCTGGATGCACCGTCAACACGGCGTATCCACCAGCCGTATCCGTCACGGCGCATGGCGTCATAGTCGTACAACGGATTGCCCCAAAGCTGACCGTCTTTACTGAAGTAGTCCGGCGGCACGCCTGCGACCTCGACGGGGACATTTTTCTCGTCCAGTAAAAAGAATTCGGGACTTGACCATACATCGGCAGAATCCATGGCCACATAAATGGGCATATCGCCGATTATCTTAACACCGTGTGCCTTTGCGTATTTATGTAATGCGTCCCACTGCTTGAAAAACAGAAACTGACTGTATTCAAAAAACCGAACATCCTCGTGCAGAAGCTCGGCGTATTTCCCGACTGCCTCCGGCTTGTGCAGTCGTGTCTCCTCGTCCGGCCAGTCAAACCAAGCCTTCATGCCGAAATGCCGCTTGAGCGCCATGAACAGGGCGTAGTCGGGCAGCCAAGAGCGATTATCGCTCACGAACCTTTCAAGCTCCGCCTTATCTCGCTCGATCCCACGTTCGGCGGCGATTTTTAAGACCTTAAAGCGGTTTTCGTAAATTTTGCCGTAATCCACAAACTCGGGATTTTCACCCCAATCGATGCCGTCAAGCTCACTTTTTAGCAGCAGACCGTCCTCGACGAGCATGTCAAGATCAATGAAATACGGGTTTCCCGCAAAGCTCGAAAAGCTTTGATACGGCGAGTCGCCGCAGCTTGTAGGCCCGAGCGGGAGCAGCTGCCAGAGGCTCTGACCGGCGGCAGTGAGAAAATCCACAAAATTATATGCAGCCCTGCCCATAGTCCCGATGCCGTAGGGGGAGGGCAGCGACGATAAATGCAGCAAAATGCCGCAGCTTCTTTCCATGGTAAAACCTCATAAATTTGAATAGTAAAAAAGCGCAAGCAGCGCAACCACAGTCTACCTGTTTTTTCGTAAATAGTCAAGCAAAGCTCTTGCTGTTTGCAGTGTGCTATGCCGCAGATGACCAAAATTAAACAAATCACCTCTGCGATAAAAATGATGGCGGTTTATCGTTTTATCATGGAGGCTAACAAAAAAGCCGCATCTCAGTTATTTATCTGAAATGCAGCTTTTAGCTTGGTGCAGCAAGACAATCCAAATCCGAACCGTTTTTGTTGCTGATAGCTTCCTGCAATTCCGCGAAGGTGATGGTTTTCGTGCCTTCCTTGTAGTTGAAGGTGATCACCATTTTATCATCGTACAGGAAAATCGCATTGATGAAGGT
>OLOV01000671.1_pt1 | contig 29979 bp, 27 predicted proteins | sample 1672931 | NCBI WGS metagenome assembly OLOV01 (sample SAMEA3136738, study PRJEB25190) | human gut metagenome | biome: human gut; feature: human-associated habitat; material: faeces | place: Austria | collected 2013 | reverse complement strand
TTTCGATGTAAAAACCATAAAAAATAATATTAAATAATATATTGACATAGTTTACAAAATAATGTAAACTATTGTCAGCAAAGCCGACCGAATGAATGTTAACAGGAGGTAACATGATTTCGGACAAAAAATACAGAAAAGGCACACCGGTATACGATGCCGTATACTGGCTGCTCCGGATTACTATGCGATTAAATTCTATAACATTGTGGGGAAAAATCAGGTACTCAAAGATATACAGGAATCGGAGGAAAACAGCAGCTATTCCATCAGAGATGTAATCATATTCGCCGAAAAGGAAGAAAGCTGTATCCGCAGGAGCAGAGAGGTTTTAGACTATGTTCGGTCAGAATACTGCGCCGACCTGATTGGAGTTATGGACAGAGCATATGAACTTCTTGCCCAGCGCGGAGGGCATCATATCATATATTCGGAGCTTCTGCGAAAACGATTTATGACTAAGAACGTAGACTGCTGCCTGCTTGAAGATACATATTGCAGCTACTACGAACAGCTTAAACATTCTATTGAAAAATACAGCGAGCTGTTTGCCTCTGTCATCAAGAGAAATCACAGACAGTTTTATGACGTTCGCACCAATGAGGATATCGTGAGAGAAGTGGAGATGATGCAAAAGGCCTGTAAAATACACGAAAAGAGCGGCGTATGCTATAAAGATACCCTAAAGCTTCTTAAATGCTACAGAGAAATCAAATATTCAGGTATTCAGAAAAGAATAGGCGATTCCTCAAAGGACATTGAAGATTTTTTGAGTAAAGGCTCCGGCAGAAAAAATGAATATGAAAAGGCCCTTGACAGGATAGAGTACACCAATCTGCCCAACAGTATGAAAAGGTGGCTGTATTCCTCAATGGTTGAAACCACCAACGCGTATATATCCTTTGTAGATGAAGCGATGAGAAGAATGGGCTGGCTTGGAAATGACAGCAGAGATTATTGCAGAATACTTGAAATTCTGTTCATAGACCCGGAGTGGCACAGCAGGGGAACCGAAGAAAGGTTAAAGGAAACAGGACTGACAACAAGGCAGTTTTATGACAGACGGCGCAAAGCCATAGAGATGTTTTCAAAAATACTGTGGGGTCCTTTTGGACACAGACATTGTGACTCTGTTTTTTACAGAATGTAATAATAAAGGTTCAGAACTTGCGGAGAGTTTCTGAACCTTTGATGATATATTCTTTAAATTTAAAAAAAACGGGTTTAACTTATTTCACTGCGGTTTCGAGAGCCAGTTTCATCATATCGGTGAAGTTCCTTTCCCTGTCCTCAAGAGAGGCTTTTTCACCGGAAATGAAGTGATCGCTGATTGTCATAATCGCAAGCGCATTTCTGTGGTTGTAGGCTGCGTTCATATAGAGCGCGGCCGCTTCCATTTCAACTGCAAGCACGTTCATTGAAGCCCATTTTTTCCACCAGTCCTCGCCGATTTCATAAAAAACATCGCATGATACGGTATTGCCCGCCTTGATATTTATTCCCTCTGCATCAGATATTTCTTTAAGTCTGCATAGAAGTTCCCAGCTTGCGCAGGGCGAAAAATGACCCGGAAGTCCGAAAGTATGCTCGTAGTTTGAATCTGTTGATGCCGCAAGGCTTACAACAATATCACCGATATTTATATCACTGCTGAATGAACCGGCAGTTCCTATTCTGATTATATTTTCGACATCGTAATAAGTAAAAAGCTCCCATGAATATATTCCCATTGAGGGCATACCCATACCGGAGCCCTGAACAGAAACAGGAACTCCCTTGTAGGTGCCTGTATATCCGTACATGTTTCTTGTTTCATTGTATAAAACAGGGGAGTCTAAAAAATTCTCAGCAATATATCTGGCTCTGAGAGGGTCTCCCGGCATTAAAACTGTTTTTGCTATATCGCCTTTGTTTGCTGAATTCGATACTGTTCCCATAAAAACTTCTCCCTAAATAAATTCTATATAGTCCTTTGATGTGTCAAGTACAGCCTCTGCGCCCATAGGTATGGCAGGCTGAGGATATATATGCCCTGCATGAAATCCTGTTATTACAGGCTTGCCGCAGGGGAGTACCACTTCCTCTATAATCCGGTCAAGTGTAAGGCTTTCCTGTGAAGTATCTTTGCTTTCACAGTCCGCAAATATTCCGAATACTATACCGGCGGCTTCGTCGAATTTGCCTGCCAGAGCAAGCGCTGTCAGGTTTTTGTCTATACGGTAAGGCTCTTCGGATACATCTTCTATAAACATGATTTTGTCTTTTGTATCTATCTCATATGGCGAGCCCAGTGTGCCTGCAAGAAGCGACAGGTTGCCGCCTGTGATAATGCCCTTTGCCTTGCCTTTCACTAAAACCGATATTGCTTTGCCCTCAGGGTTATATACCCTGTGCGGCATATAACCGAATATGTTCTCTTTGAGAGAGTCTAAGGTGTAGCTGCTGTGAACCGTATAATCAGTGCTTGGCATAGGACCGTGAAATGTCATAAATCCGCATACATTGTTAAAGACTGTGTGCAGCGCCGTTATATCGCTGTAGCCGACAAAAACCTTGGGGTTTCTTTTAATCATGTCAAAGTCAAGCCTCGGCAGAAGCCGCATTGTACCGTATCCGCCTCTCAGACAGAATATGCCTTTGATACTGCTGTCGGCAAAAGCTCTGTTTATATCTGAGGCTCTTGTTATGTCATTTCCCGCAAGGTAGCCGTGATGAAGTCTGCAGCTTTCGTATACTTCCGGTACAAGACCGAGAAATTCTATTGACTTTATTGATTTCTCAAGAACATCTGCAGGTACAGGTGAGGAGGGCGCAAGGAGTGCGACCTTATCCCCCGGATTAAGAGGTACAGGCTTTATCATTTCATATTCCTCCCGAATAATTAAATTCTGCTTAATAATTATATATTGCGGCAGCTATATATATTCCAGCGAAGCCTTTGGACTGTTCTCAGTTATATTTTCTCCGATATCAGTTGTATTCCTGCTGATAAGCACTGTTTCAAGCTCATCGCAGTCGGCAAATGCTTCATCGCCGATTGAGAGAAGACTTTCGGTTCCCTCAAATCGTCTGATTGAAGAACCCTTAAATGCACCGTCTCTTATGCGTACTACTGTAGGCGGAAGTACAACCTCTCTGATATGAGTGTTTTCGCGAAAAGCAGTTTTGCCGATTTTTTCTACGCTGAGAAGTCTTGTCTCTGTTATATTATGAAGCTCATCGGTAATTTCAGCTTCAATATGAGACGGGATTTCAACCCTTTTGTCTGTTCCCAGATAGGTTTTTACTGATGCTGATGTTTCAAAAATATAGTATTCGAAATCGCCCTGTACTTTAAGATAAAATTTCTTATGCGCAATATTGGAACTTTCATTGATATCAGTGCCGAACAATCTGTCAATAGAGGCGCCGAGGTTGATGTCGTGAGAGGCCTTAAAGAGAACAAGGTCTTCAGGACGTATTGTATTTAATATTTCCGATTCAAGTTCAATGCGGTTTTCAAAGTACTTCGCTTCAATACCAAGCTTTGAGGCTTCGCTTACTGTGAAACGGATACTGTCTCCGTATCCCAGAAGAAGATCGATCTTGTGGTTTGAGAGCACTTCTGCAATCTGCCTGTGAGTTTCTTCGCTTATATCACCAAGCCCCAGAATATCTCCAAGGACTGCAATGCGTCTGCCTCCCGGAGGAACTAAAATATCGTCCATTGCGCCAAGCGTGTTTTCAATGGCCAGCAGGGAACTGTTATAGCAGTCTGCAAATATGTTGTATCCGCATGGGTGTATAATATTCTGTCGCATGCCGGCAGGTCTGTATGCCGAAATGCCGCTGAGGATTTCTTCGGGTTTCAGCTTAAGAGCTTTGCCGACTGCATATGCCGCTACGGCATTGAGTACATTATGACGGCCGGGAACGAAAACCTCTGCTCTGTGTTCTTCTCCTGCCGGGCGGTCAACTATTGTGAATTTAAGCCCTGCATTTTCGGTTATTGTAATATCTTTTGCAAAATACATGGCGTTTTCGTTTTCAAGGCTGTATGTAATGACATTTTGCGTAAACGGATACGCTGTAAGAATTTCATCATCATAGTTAATAAAAACCGTACCGTCAGGTTTGCCGTATGTGGAAAGTGAAAGCTTATCCTGTGCAAGCGCCTCGCGGCTTCCGTAACTTTCGATGTGAGAAACTCCGATGTTTGTGTATAGAGTCATATCAGCCTCAAGCTGTCTTGCAGAGGCTGTGATTGTTCCTCTTTCGAAAGCTCCTACCTCCTGGAGATAAACATTGGTCGGCCTTTTGAGCTTCTGAATGTTTCTTGTTACAGAAAACATCGAATTGTTATTGCCTTTGGAGATAACAGGTTTTTTGTAATGGGCGCGCAGGACTGATTCGAGCATTTCCTTTGCCGAGGTTTTGCCTACGGAGCCTGTAACTGCAATTACTTTTGCCTTATGTATTGACCTTATATAGTGGGAAGCTCTGATATATGCTTCTTTTATTATACTGTCACCGTTTTCGGCAGTGTCTGAAAGGATAAGACTGTTAGGATAAGAACACTGCATATTAGAAATTATGAACAGGCATTTCTTGTTCATTGCCATTGTAAGAGCATCTTCGGGACTTCCTACTGATTTGGGTGATTTTTGCCAGTGCATAAAAACAGAGTTCTCGGTGAGTCTGCGGGGATCTGCGGTAAAATCGCTGACCGGGCGGTCTGCAAGGGATTTGAATTTTTCAGGAAAAGGCAGCTGCGCTATATCAAAAAACTTTGAAAGGGTAAGATTTCTTTTTTCTTTGTATTCTCGGCTATGGCAGCCTCTTTTTTTGCCTGTTTTTCTGCCTGCTTTTCCGCCTGAACTTTCGCCTCGCGTGATTTTTTGCTGAATAAAAACATTTACTGTATTCCTTCCTGAATATAAATAAGTAGATATATAATAAGATAAATTATTGGTAAGAAAAAAACCATGGGAGACACATCCATGGTTTTTCGTTTGCTCATGCTGTGTATTTAACTTATACACGGGTGGGGACGGGTGAGACTTAAGCGTTCGCTTTGTTGAATCTCTTTGCTAATCTTGAAACTTTTCTTGAAGCAGCGTTCTTGTGAATAGTTCCTTTTGCAGCAGCCTGCATAAGTTTCTTTTCTGCAAGGGCAAGCTTTGCCTTAGCTGTCTCCATGTCGCCTGCTTCTAAAGCAGCGTCAAAGCTCTTTAAAACTGCCTTAAGATGATTTTTAATTCTTCTGTTTCTTGCAGTTTTCTTGTCGATAACACGGATTCTTTTTTTTGCGGATTTAATATTTGCCATTTAAATTCACCCCACTTTATTATTTTTTAGCTAAATTCGCAGATTTAGTATATATGAATAAAAAAGAAAAATCAAGGGGAAAGTAATAAAAAAACGGGAGGGAGCTTGAAATTATGAGGCTCAAGGCAGGTTTTGCCGCTGAAAACAGGCAGATGTGTGAGGAAACTTCCAAATAATAAAATATGTCAGGAGGAATAGTACAATCAAAGAATTTGTGATACAATACATTTAGGTCTTATCCTACCGGGCTATACACGAGCATAAACGTGCAGGGATAGTTGCGATAATTTCGCAGCTTCTTTGTACGTTTTTTGTATGCATAATTAATTGAGATAGGAACTGAAAAAATGAACAAAAATATAAATATCATCACCGATTTAGATGGAAGAAAAGTTGTTTTAATTAATGATATTCGTTTTAAAAGCAGGAAATCGTTTGACTGGGATGACATAGAAAAATACCTGAAAGAGGACATTGGAAATTTTTATGAAATTATAGAAACTTGTGAGAAAGTATATATAGGTTCGGATTTCCCCGATGAATTTACTAATTCAGATGACAGAATTAAAACGAAAGGTGCCAATTTAAGGGCTAAAGCAAATGCATCTGTTGCAATTGGAGAGTTGATTCAGATTGCAACAAATAAGAAAACCTATCCTGACTATAAGAAAAAACACGGTGCAAAGGCACAATTTGGCTGGTACAGATATGATACCAGATTTGGACTGCCTGTTTACGACGAGGTCGGAGAGCTTATCAGGTATAATATTTTTTCTGCAAGGATGCTAGTAAGATGTGATAAAAACAAGAAGTTATATTTATATGATTTAATAAGAATAAAGAAAGAGACGTGCAGCCCGCCTAGGTAAAAACCGTACGGTAGTAAACATCGTCTCTTTCAACTGATATAATACAGTATTGCAGTCGCAAAGTCAATAATAATTTGAAAATATTAAACTCTGTCTCATCTGCTCACGGACCTGTAAGTATGAATAAAAAAGAAAAATCAAGGGGAAAGTAATAAAAAAACGGGAGGGAGCTTGAAATTATGAGGTTCAGGACAGATCTTGCCATTGAGAACAGGCAGATGTATGAGGAAACCCACGGTAAAAGCGACATTGAGGGCGTTACAATAACAAAACGAAGCTACGGAGAGGATATACTGGCAACAGAAATAACCATCGAAAGTGAAATCGGAGCAAGGCACCTCGAAAAGCCTGCCGGCAGATATATAACCATCGAGCTTGACAGACTGCTTGAGGGCAGAAACGAGATAAAACGCAGAGCCTCGCAGGCGCTTGCCTCAGAGCTTGAAAAAATGATCCCGTTTTCATACGAGCTAAAGGTACTGGTTGCGGGACTTGGCAATATACAGGTGACCCCTGACGCTCTTGGGCCGAGAACACTGCAAAAGGTGGATATAACAAGGCACCTCTTCATAGCCTATGAGGCGGAGGGCGATGAGGAAATGGCGTGCGTCAGCGGCATAGCTCCAGGAGTTACAGGCACGACAGGCCTTGAAACAGCCGAAATAATTAAAAAAACGGCAGAGATAGCAAAGCCCGATGTGATTGTTGCTGTAGACTCCCTTGCCGCAAGGGACATTAAGCGGGTAAGCACCACCATACAGATAAACGATACAGTAATATATCCCGGAGGCGGTATGGGCAACACCAGAACAGAGCTTTCAAGAGAGACTGTGGGAGCAAAGGTGGTATCCATAGGAGTGCCCACCGTTATAGACTCAAAAACCCTGATACTTGAGGCAATGGGAGATGAGCAGGCGGAGGAATATTTCCGGAATCGGGATATGGATATGATAGTGACATCCACTGACATAGACCAGATTATAAAGGATTTTTCAGATATAATTGCAAACGGAATTAATATTGCGCTTCACCCCGGCATATATTCTTATGAGAATATATTGGAGGAAAAGCAATGAAAAAACGACAGGCGGCAGTGCTGGCGGTAATCGTGTTTGTAATTACCGCGGTACTTCTTGTAAATGTATCTTGGGAGAAAAAAGACAGAGAAGCAAGGCTTACGGAAAGTCAGCTCGGAATAATGTGTATGAGCAGCGTGTTTTCGACTATGGAAGCAACAGGCGACAAAGATGCCGCTATAGAGAAAACCTCTGTGACATCAGACAAGACCGGCAAAAAAAGCGATGGAGAGGGCAGCAAAAAGAAAAGCAAAAAAGACAGGAAAAAGATGCTCAAAAACGGAGATCCTCTCGTAATTATATATCACACTCACGCCAGCGAAAGCTACCAGCCGTCATCAGAGGGCAACTTTCACAGGGAGGGTGAGAAGGACACGGTCAGAGAAGTGGGAGATATAATGGAGGACGTTATGGAGGACGCGGGCATCAATGTAATCCACGACAAGACAATGCACGACAGACCTTCCTACAACGAGTCCTACGCCAGATCCCTTGAAACAATCCAGAGGCTTATGAAAAAATACCCTACGGCCAAATACGTGATAGACCTGCACAGAGATGCGGCGGCCTATGCGGGAAACAAAGGCGCCACAGTCAAAATAGGTAAGGATACGGTTGCAACCTACAGCCTTGTGGTAGGCTCTGCCTGCGACAACTATCCTAAGCTCCTGTCCTATGCCAAAACCGTAAACAGCAGGGCGGAGGCAATGTATCCGGGATTTGGAGGGCGTATAATCGAAAAGGAATACAAATTCAATCAGTGGGTATGCAACAACCATATACTGCTTGAAATAGGCAATAATCAGAACGACATATCAGAGGTCAAAAACACCGCGCGCTACATAGGAAAAGTTCTTGCAGAGGTGATATATGAAAAGGAGAAAAATTAAGCCGAGATACAGAAGGATTAAAAGCCTGCTTGTGATTGCGGTTCTGACACTGGCTATGATGGGAGTGCTCACAGTTGACCAGCAGTGCCACAGAATTACGGGCGAGGGCGGTATGCTGGGGTTTTCGGGAGAGAAAGCCGAAAGCGGCGATATAAAAGCTTACTTCTTTGGTGTTGATATTTCCGGTGTTTTTAGGTAAAATATATTAGTTAAGTAATTACACAAAGGAGAAACCATGAATTCTTATCAGAAGTATATCAGAAATTTCAGCATTATAGCTCATATAGACCACGGCAAATCAACACTTGCCGACAGATTAATAGAAAAAACGGGTCTTGTGGCGGAGCGTGATATGAAGGAACAGTACCTTGACAATATGGACCTCGAAAGAGAAAGAGGAATTACCATCAAGCTTCAGACCTCAAGACTTGTATATAAGGCGAATGACGGCAACGAATATATTTTCAACCTTATTGACACACCGGGCCACGTTGACTTTACATACGAGGTATCAAGAAGCCTTGCGGCCTGCGAGGGAGCGGTGCTTGTAGTCGATGCCACTCAGGGAGTTGAGGCTCAGACACTTGCAAACGTGTATCTTGCTCTTGACGAAAACCTCGAGATAATTCCTGTCCTGAACAAAATGGATCTTGCAAGCGCAAGACCTGATGAGGTCAAGGACGAGATTGAAGAGGTAATCGGAATAGAGGCTCAGGATGCCCCTCTTATATCGGCCAAGGCGGGACTTGGAATCGAAGAGGTGCTGGAGGCTGTTGTGGCGCGCATACCTGCGCCGTCAGGCGATATAAACAGCAGACTCAAAGCCCTTATATTCGACTCATATTACGACAATTACAAAGGCGTTATCATATACACCAGAATATTTGACGGCAGGGTCAAAAAAGGCGATATGATAAGAATGATGAATACAAAAACAGTTCACGAGGTTACAGAGGTCGGCACCTATTCGCCTACACCTGTTGCCTGCAGAGAACTGAGAGCCGGAGAGGTAGGATATATCTGCGCCAGCATCAAGCAGGTTTCAGATGCCAGAGTCGGCGATACCATAACCTTAGACAGCGAACCTGCGGACGAGCCTCTTCCGGGCTACAAAAAAGTTCAGTCAATGGTATACTGCGGCATATATCCTGCGGAGGGTGAAAAATACGAAAACGTCAAGGACGCCCTTGAGAAGCTTCAGGTAAATGACGCGGCTTTCAACTTCGAACCTGAAACCTCATCTGCGCTGGGCTACGGCTTCAGATGCGGCTTCCTCGGACTTCTGCATATGGAAATCATAGTCGAAAGACTCGAAAGAGAATTCAATCTGGCGGTAATAACCACATCGCCGAGCGTAATATATAAAGTTGTGCTCAAAAACGGCACAGAGGAGTTTATACAGAACCCTACAAACCTGCCTGACCCGCTTGAAATAGAGCATATCGAAGAGCCTATAGTCAAAGCGGATATAATGATACCTAACGAATATGTAGGCAATATAATGGAAATCTGTCAGGACAGGAGAGGCAGACTTCTGCATATGGAATACATCACTCCGACAAGAGTGCTGCTGCATTACGAAATGCCGCTTAACGAAGTAATATATGACTTCTTTGACGCTCTCAAATCCAAGACCAGAGGCTACGGCTCACTGGACTACGAGTTTGTCAGATACGAGAAATCCAACGTAGTCAAGCTTGACGTGCTTTTAAACAAGGAGCTTGTGGACGCTTTCTCAATGATAGTACATGAGTCAAAGGCGAGAGCCAGAGGCAAATTCGTATGCGAAAAGCTAAAGGAAATAATACCGAGACATCAGTTTGAAGTGCCTATTCAGGCTGCAATCGGCAAAGATGTAATAGCAAGAGAAACCGTCAAGGCATACCGTAAGGACGTAATAGCCAAGTGCTACGGCGGGGATATATCAAGAAAGAAAAAGCTGCTCGAAAAGCAGAAAGAGGGAAAGAAACGAATGAGACAGTTCGGTACTGTTGAAGTCCCTCAGGAAGCATTTACGGCAGTGCTTAAATATGATGACAACAAATAACGACAAGACAGAGCTGGGGATATATATACATATCCCTTTCTGCGTATGTAAATGCAGATACTGCGGATTTCTGTCCTTTGAAGATGCAGACGAGGATATTCACAGCAGATACACTAAAGCTTTAACAGATGAAATCAGACTGTACGGCAGTCTTTACAGAGATGAATACATTGTCGATACGATATTTATAGGGGGCGGCACTCCGTCTGTGATGAAGCCTGAATATACAGAGCAGATACTGGCCGCCGTCAGAGAAAGCTTTGACCTTGCGAAAACTTGTGAAATTACAATCGAAACAAATCCGGGCACGCTGAGCAGAGAGAAGCTGTCAGCCTACAGAAACTGCGGCATCAACAGATTAAGCATCGGCGTTCAGTCATTAAACGACAATGTGCTTAAGACTCTAGGCAGAATTCACTCGGTAAGAGAGTTTGAGGAAAATTTCACGCTGGCAAGAGAGCTTGGCTTTGACAATATAAATATTGATCTGATGTTTGCGGTGCCGGATGCGACGATGAGTATATGGAAAGAAACCTTAGAGAAAGCATTACAGCTTTCTCCTGAGCACATATCCTTTTACAGCCTGCAGATTGAAGAGGACACGCCATTTGCGAAGATGTACGAGGAGGGCATACTCGAAGAAATTCCGGACGATACCGACAGGAAAATGTACAGAGCTGCAGCAGAGCTTCTCAGCCGAAACGGCTATGTCCACTATGAAATCTCAAATGCCGCAAAGCCGGGATTTGTGTCACGTCACAATCTCAAATACTGGACCATGAAAGAGTATCTGGGATTTGGGCTTGGCGCATCATCATACTTTAAAGGCAGGCGTTTTCAGAATACGGAAAGCCTTGAGGAATACATGAGAACATCGGGACAGAGCCTGCTTGCAGACAGCTGCTGCTGCTTTAGGGCCGCAGGCTGTGCGGAGGATTTTCATATCAACACAGAGTTTGACAACGCCTCTGAATTTGTATTTACAGGACTTCGGAGGCTTTCGGGAATAAGCCTTAAGGAATTTAAACGATTTACAGGCAGGAGCCTGTTTGAGGTGTTTCCGGAGGCGGAGAGCAATATAGACAGATGGCAGGCCGCAGGGCTTGTCAGATATGACGGACAGGCTTTAAAGCTGACTTATGACGGAATAGATATATCAAACGACATATTATCGGAATTTGTATAAGGAGCGGAAAATGAAAAAATACATAATGGCACTTGATGAGGGCACTACCAGCTGCCGCTGCATTCTATATAACAAAAAAGGCGAAATGGTAAGCGTGGCCCAGAAAGAATTCAGACAGATTTATCCCAATGCAGGCTGGGTTGAGCACGATGCGATGGAGATATGGTCAACCCAGATAGGCGTGGCGCAGGAGGCGCTCTACAAGATAAACTGCACATATGAAAACATAGAGGCAATAGGCATTACAAACCAGAGGGAAACTACGGTTGTCTGGGACAGAGAAACAGGAGAGCCTGTATATAATGCGATTGTGTGGCAGTGCAGAAGAACGGCGGAATACTGCGACAGCCTCAAGGCAAAGGGACTGGAGCCATCTTTCAGAGAAAAAACAGGGCTTCCCATTGATGCATATTTTTCGGCCAGCAAGCTGAGATGGATACTGGACAATGTAGAGGGCGCAAGAGCAAAGGCAGAGGCGGGAAAGCTGCTGTTTGGAACAATAGAAACGTGGCTCATATGGAAGCTTACAGGAGGCAGAGTGCACGTTACCGACTATTCCAACGCCTCAAGAACCATGATGTTCAACATAAATGAGCTTAAATGGGACAAGGATATATTAGCAGAGCTTGATATACCTGTATCTATGTTGCCGGAGCCTGTGCCGTCGAGCTTCATATACGGTGAAACAGAGGAGCATATTTTCGGCGGACCTGTTAGAATTTCAGGAGCTGCTGGAGATCAGCAGTCTGCGCTTTTCGGACAAGGCTGCTTTGAAAAGGGACAGGCTAAGAATACATACGGCACAGGGTGTTTCCTGCTTATGAATACAGGAGAGAGCCCTGTGTATTCCAAAAACGGACTTGTTACCACAATTGCCTGGGGAATAGACGGCAAAGTCAATTATGCGCTGGAGGGCTCCGTATTTGTGGCGGGAGCCGCAATACAGTGGCTTCGTGACGAGCTTGAGCTTATAGACAGTTCACCGGAATCAGAACGCCTTGCACTAAGCGTTCCCGATACAAACGGCGTATATATAGTTCCCGCATTTGCGGGACTTGGAGCGCCTTACTGGAACCCTTATGCGAGAGGCGCAATATTCGGACTTACGAGGGGCGCCGACAAGTGCCATCTGACAAGAGCAACCTTAGAGTCACTGGCATATCAGACAAATGACCTGCTGGAGGCCATGAAAGAGGATATAGGCTATGAGCTTTTATCTTTACAGGTGGACGGCGGCGCGTGCGCCAACAACTTTCTTATGCAGTTTCAGGCAGATATAACGGCAAAACCTGTCAAAAGACCTGAATGTATAGAAACAACCTCGCTGGGAGCGGCCTATCTTGCAGGACTTGCCACAGGCTTCTGGAGCGATATGGACGATATAACAGAAAACCTCAAAACAGACAGAGAGTTTACAGCGTCAATGAATGAAGAAAAGAGAACCAAGCTTCTTGCAGGCTGGAAAAAGGCCGTAAGATGCGTTCTGGAATGGAGCAGATAATATGGGAGAGATAAAACAGAGAGATTATATGTTTGACACCTTCAGAGGTATTCTGATGCTGTCAATACCAATGTCGCACTTTACCAAAATGTCAGGCAATCTGTATTCGGAGCTTTATCTCGTAGGCGGATTTCCGCAGGCAACCTTCGGCGGCTTTATATACATAACAATCAACGTATTTGTAATGCAGGCATTTATGTTCCTTTCGGGATATTTTTCAAAAAAGCCCGAGAGAGCAAGAGAAACGGCATTCAAAACCTTTATGTGGCCGTATCTGGTATTTACAGTAATTTATTTCGGAGTGAGATATTTCTTCTTCGGAAATGCTCACCTTGATTTTCTGTCACCGCCGTTTGCGCTGTGGTTCCTGTTTGCCCTGTTCTTCTACAGATTTTTCTTAAAGGATATGGTTAAGCTCAAATGGCTGCTGCCTCTCAGTCTTGTGATGTTTCTGGTGGCGGGACAGGTATCGGAGTTCGGTGATTATCTGGCGCTTGGCAGAGTATTTTCATACTTTCCGTTTTTCCTGCTGGGCTTTTACTGCTCAAAGGAAAGACTGGCGTGGATAAGACAGCTCAAAAAAAAGCCGGCAATCCTTGTCATAATGGGAATTGTGCTTGCGGGAATATCGGTGCTGCTTTGCATGTATGGACCGAATGTGGGCTGGTATCTGCTCAGAGAGTCTGTTGACAACTTCCCTCGTATGGCGTGGTATGAGGATACGCTGCTTAGAATAGCGCTGTTTTTCATATCAAGCGGCTGGATAATATTTATGGTTAACATACTGCCGTCAAAGCAGGGAATTTTAGCATATGTGGGAACAAACACAATGCCTGTGTATGTATTTCATCTGACTCTCAGATATGTGATACAGTTTTACGGTCTTTACATCGGATTTATATCGTGCCTTGCTGTATGCTGGTTCGGAATGCTTTCGCTTATACATAAAAAAGTACAGAATACAGCAGTATATATAGCAGCGATAGTTGTATCAATTGCAGGGCTGTATTTTCTGTTTTCGTCAGGCTGCCTGTCCTCGCTTTACGGACTGTGTCCTGAAAACAGACTGTTCTATTATCTGCTTGTATACGGCGGAGCCCTTATAGCGGGCTTCTCGTTTGTAACTCCGTTCTGGATAAAGCTTTACGATATTCTTGTGGACGGACCGGCAAAGCTTCCGGCGATTACAAAGTGGCTCAAGGGACCCGGATTTAAAGAAGATGAAGAAAAACAGATATAGATTTTTAATATGTATTGCAGCATTTTTATGCTGCATACTGACGGCTGCCTGTACCGGAGGCGGAGATACTGTATATGATTATGACACCTGTGATTTTATGCTCAAAAACAGCAGGGGCACATATACGGCAGGGCAGATAACAGTGCCCGAAACAGACGGAAGCTGCCCCCTCGTATTTATAGCTCACGGATTTAAGGGGACTATGAACAGCGGCGGCGCAGGGGAGCTTTCACAGAGGCTTTCACGGTGCGGGATTGCGGCCGTTAGAATTGACTTTAACAGCAGGCTTGCACCTGATGTGGACTCTGCCAGAACGGATGAATATACTCTTTCCGATATGACAGACGATGCGGTGCTTGCCATCTCGTACTGCATTGATAAATACAATATAGATGCAGGCAGAATAGGCCTGTACGGCAGAAGTATGGGCGGCAGGGCCGTAATGATAATGGCAAACGAAAGCAAAGGCTATGAGTATAAGGCGCTGGCCCTTGTTGCGCCTGCGGGAAACGACAGCGCAATGATATACTATATGGGCGGCAGAGACAAATGGAATGAGATGAAGGACAAGGCTGCAAAGACGGGATATACCGTCAAGCAGGGCCTTAAGCTTACACCGCAGTGGTTCAGAGAATTTGAAGAGTACAATCCGGCAGAGACAGGATATAAGTTCGGAGATAAGCCGGTGCTGGTGTTTTACAATACTCTCGACAATGTGGTGCTGCCAAAGACAAGCCTTGAATGTGCTGACGCATATGAGAACTGTGAGACTGTAAAGGTCACCACAGAGGACGGTCACGGCTATGAGATGAGCTACAGGGAGTCACAGCTTAAGGATATGATGATGGACAGAATTGCAGAGCATTTTAAAGGAGCATTATGTACGAATTAAACAGACTGGGAGATAAAAGCTGGTATATAAACTGCTATGCCAAAGTGGGAATATATCAGCAGACAGAAACAGATGTATATATAATAGACAGCGGCAATGATGACGAAGACGCAATAGAAATAGAAAAAATACTTAAACAGAAAGGCTGGAAGCTCAAGGGCATACTCAACACTCACGCCCATGTAGACCATATGGGCGGCAACAGCTATATTCAGAGCGTGTACGGCTGCCCTGCGTTTTCAAAGGGAGCGGAGGCTGCGATAGCATCGCATACACAGATAGAGCCTGTTATAACCTATGGGGCGCACCCTTTCAGAGATGCCAGAAGCAGAAGCTTTTTCGCAGAGTCGAGCCTATGCTATGATGTGACCCACAGTGAGTTTCCAAAGGAAGTGGAGGTAATAGATCTGCCCGGCCACAGTATAGAGCATGTGGGCTACAGGCTTCCCGACAATACCGTATTTATAGGGGACAGCGCCGCAGGCGACAGCCTGATTGCCAAATACCCTATACTTTATGTGCTCAATGTGGGGCAGTATCTTGAGAGCCTTGAGAAGCTCAAAGCGCTTAAACCGGGGCTGTTTGTGCTTTCTCACGGACAGGTGACATCTGACATAGGACCGGTGGCGCAAAATAACATAGACAACATCAGAAATATACGCGACAGAATTGAAAATATATGCAGCGAGCCGAAGAATATGGGCGAAATTCTCAAGGCTGTATTCGACAGATACGGTATGAATATGAACTACAGGCAGTACGTGCTTACCCTTGCGATTATAAGGGCGTTCGTTTCATATCTTGTAGACAGCGGAAGAATTGAGGGCGTTGTGGAGAATAATGTAATGCTATGGAGAAAGACACTATGAGAGAACTGATACAGGCAGGACAGCAGACTTATTATATAAAGGGATTTACAAATGCGGGAATATACAGACAGGGTGAAAACGAAGTTTATGTTATAGATCCGGGAACCGATGAAAACGAGGGCAGGGAGGTTGAAGAGGTACTGCAAAGCAAAGGGTGGAAGCTCAAGGGTATCCTGTGCACCCACTGTCATTCGGACCATACGGGAGCAAATGCGTATCTACAGGACAAATACGGATGCCCTGTATTTGCATACGGCATGGAGGCTGTATTTATAAACAACTCAATACTTGACCCGATGGTTGCATACGGCGGACATCCCATAGATGAAATTCTGGGAAGCGACATATATGCGGAAAGTTGCGTATGCTTTGACACAGATCATGCAGAGTTTCCAAAAGAGATAGAGGTTGTAATGCTGCCGGGACACAGCATGGAGCATGTAGGCTACAGACTTCCCGACGGTACATTTTTTGTAGGTGACACCCTCATAGAAAGCCGGATTATAAGGAAATATCCGCTCAGCTATATATACAATCCCGAGGAAGTACTTAAAACGCTGGATAATATGAAGTCTATGGAGGCTTCAGTATTTGTTCCATCGCACGCGGAGCCGGTATCTGATATATCGGAGCTGATAGAGGCCAATACAGAGAATATATATGAGATTTCCGGTATGGTTTTAGACATGTGCGAAACCCCCGCAGATATGGAGGAAATAACCAACGGGATTTTTAACCGCTGCGGTGTCAGGATGAACTGCGAAAAATATATACTCATAATGGGAATAGTGCGAACCTATATAGGCTGGCTGAAAAAAAGCGGCAGACTTGAATATTTTGTGCAGGATAACAGACTGTTATGGAGAACTGTAAAATGATACTGGTTATAACATTTTTACTGGGACTGTTTTTTGCAGCGGGAGCCGCGGCTGCAAGGCTGTCTGACAATACACGAAAAATAGAGGAAATTTCAATATCGGTGGCTGCGGGAGCCATGAGCGCACTTGCGGCGGCTGATATTATTCCTGAAATACTTCACGAAATGAGCGGCACAGGTCTGATAAAGGCTGTATTGTTTACGGCGGCAGGCATTGTATTTCTGAAGCTTCTGGACAGATTTGTGCCGGAGCATCACGGAGATGAAGAAAGTCCGGGCGCTATGATACACATAGGCATTATATCGGCCCTTGCCATAATGCTTCACAATATAATTGAGGGAATGGCCGTATATGAGCTTGGCGCAGACTCCCTCAGACAGGGCGTTATATTTGCCATAGGTGTTGGACTTCACAATATACCTATGGGGATGCTGGTGTACTCAACCCTCAAAGACGAAACAAGAGTTAAGAAGTATATGGTGCTTTTTGCGGTTATGATATCAACCTTTGCAGGCGGACTTGTTATGGCGGCGCTGGGAAGCTGTATGAGTCATACCCTTATAGACCTGCTTACCTGTCTGACTCTTGGAATGATAATCTATATAATTTCATCAGAGCTTGTACCGTATATGGCAGCTCACAGAAACTACAGGGTATATGCGGCAGGCATTGCGGCGGGAGCGGCGATTGTTGCGGTATCGCTTCTGTTTGAATGATAAAAATGATAATTCGCACACACAGAGATGACTTATGCGTGTGCGAATTTATTAAAGAAAAAACGTATGGGCTAAGGCGGCAGCGGGGATTTTGTTCCTGCTGCCGCTGTATGTTTGAACAGACATAAAAATTTTACAAAAAATATTGCAAAATCTATTGACATAGCTGCTCACAGGTGGTACATTATACTTGTAATTAGCACTCGAACCAAGTGAGTGCTAACAGGAGGAAAAAGATGGAACTAAGTGAAAGACAATTGAAAATACTGCAGGCAATCATTGCAGACTTTGTAAATACTGCGGAGCCGGTAGGTTCAAGAAGCCTTTCCAAGAACCACGATCTTGGAGTAAGCCCGGCGACGATCAGAAACGAAATGTCTGACCTTGAAGAGATGGGATATCTTACTCACCCTCATACTTCATCGGGACGTGTGCCGTCAGAGAAGGCATATAGACTGTATGTAAATGAGCTTATGAACAAGCAGGAGCTTACCGAGAGCACCAAGAATGTAATAGCAGGGCAGCTCAGACAGAATATGTACGAATTTGACAAGACGATCAAACGCGCGGCGCGTATACTGTCGGAGATAACAAATCTTACATCGTTTGTACTGACACCTAAACAGGACGAAGATGTACTCAAATATATAAACCTGCTTCCCGTAGACGACAAGACGGTAGTGCTTATGATAGTTTCAGAGAGCGGCAAGGTTTCAAATACAGCGCTTAACATCAAGGCGCCGTATACAGAAGAGGGACTGCAGCTTCTTGCCAAAACCATGACATACAATTTCAGAGGCAAGACAATAAGCGAGGCGCTTACATCGGACATCATATCGAGCTTCAACAATGACTTTGATGCAATGAGTGCGCTGGCAGCAAATATAATGCCTGACTTTATGAAGACCCTCGAAGATATGTTAAATGTAAATCTTTATATGGACGGTCTTACAAATATATTCTCGCTTCCTGAATATAATGACATAGACAAGGCAAAGACATTCCTTGAAATGCTCAACAAAAAAGAAGACTTCACCAAAACCCTTATAAACAGGGACAATGGTGTAATAATAACAATAGGTAATGAGAATGATGAGGAGATAATGCCTGACTGCAGCCTTATAACCGCCACATATCATGTGGACGGCAAGCTGGCCGGCAAGATAGGAGTTATCGGTCCTACACGAATGAAATACAGCGAGGTAACGTCAGTCATTGAGTATCTGACGGATAATATAAGCAATGCATTCAAAATAAAAGAAACAGAGGGAGAGGATACTGATGAGTGACGAAAAAGATTTAAAAGAAGAAATTCTTGAAGAAGAAACAGAGGAAACCAAAGAACCGGCAGCGGAGGAGGAAACAAAACCGCAGCAGGAGGAGACTGCCGAAAAAGACGAGGCCCTGGAAACCAGATATCTCAGACTGATGGCTGATTTTCAGAACTACAAACGAAGAAGCGAAAAAGAAAAAGCAGATGTTTATGCATACGCCAATGAAAAAATCGTCATGCAGCTGCTTGATGTAATAGATAATTTTGAGAGAGCTTTAGACTGTGCCGATACTGCGGAGAAAGGCTTTGCAGAGGGTATGGAGATGATTTTCAAACAGCTCAAGGACGTTTTGAAGAACTCCAATGTTGAGGAAATCGAAGCTCTGGGACTTGACTTTGACCCTAACTTCCACAATGCCGTTATGATGGAGGATACCGATGAATACGAAAGCGGCAAGGTAAGCGCCGTTCTTCAGAAAGGTTACACTCTTAACGGCAGAGTAATCAGGGCATCAATGGTTAAGGTTGCCAATTAATAACTGTGTTAAAAATGTAAATTGTAAATAGAAAAGGAGAAAAGAAATGAGTAAAGTAATAGGTATAGACTTAGGTACAACTAATTCCTGCGTAGCGGTATTAGAAGGCGGCGAGCCTACAGTTATTGCTAACGCAGAGGGTTCAAGAACCACTCCGTCAGTAGTGGGATTTGCAAAAAACGGTGAAAGACTTGTCGGCGAAACTGCCAAAAGACAGGCAATAACAAACCCTGACAGAACTATTTCATCTATCAAAAGACATATGGGTGAGAACTACAAGGTAACTATAGATAACAAGGATTACACACCGCAGGATATTTCAGCAATGATTTTAGGCAAACTGAAAGCAGACGCTGAAAGCTACCTTGGAGAGAAAGTTACAGAAGCTGTTATCACTGTTCCTGCATACTTCTCAGATGCACAGAAGCAGGCAACAAAGGATGCAGGTAAGATTGCAGGTCTTGATGTAAAGAGAATTATCAATGAGCCTACAGCAGCATCACTTGCATACGGTCTTGAAAAGGACGAAGCTTCACACAAAATTCTGGTATACGACTTAGGCGGCGGTACATTCGACGTATCAATCCTTGAACTGGGTGACGGAGTATTTGAAGTTCTTGCAACCAATGGTGATACAAGACTTGGCGGAGACGACTTTGATGAAGCGCTTCTTACATTCATGGCAGATTCATTTGCCAAAGAAAACGGCGTTGATTTAAGAGCAGACAAAATGGCGCTCCAGAGATTAAAGGAAGCTGCCGAAAAAGCTAAGAAAGAACTGTCATCAGCACAGACAACAAATGTAAATCTTCCGTTCATTACAGTGAACGAAAACGGTCCGCTTCATATGAATATGGACATTACAAGAGCTAAATTCGAACAGCTTACAGCAGGACTGGTTGAAAGAACAGTAGAGCCGATGAAAAAGGCAATGGCAGATGCAGGTGTTACAAACGCAGATATCGCAAAGGTTATCTTAGTCGGCGGTTCAACAAGAATTCCGGCAGTTCAGGAAGTTGTTAAGAAAGTTACAGGCAAAGAGCCGTTCAAGGGCATCAACCCTGATGAATGTGTTGCATTAGGCGCAGCAATTCAGGCAGGCGTACTGACAGGTGAAGTAAACGATGTACTTCTTCTTGATGTAACACCGTTATCACTTTCAATCGAAACTTTAGGCGGAGTTGCAACAAAGCTTATCGAAAGAAATACAACAATTCCTACAAAGAAGAGCCAGATATTCTCAACTGCGGCAGACAACCAGACAGCAGTAGACATTCACGTAATGCAGGGTGAAAGAGAAATGGCAGCAGGCAATATCACACTCGGAAGATTCCAGCTTACAGGTATTCCGCCTGCACCACGTGGAGTTCCTCAGATTGAGGTTACATTCGATATCGATGCGAACGGTATCGTAAACGTAAGCGCAAAAGATATGGGAACCGGCAAATCACAGCAGATTACAATCACTTCATCAACCAAGCTTTCAGATGATGAAATCAAGGCTAAGGTAAAAGAAGCAGAGCAGTATGCTGAAGAAGACAAGAAGAGAAAAGAAGAGGTTGAAGTAAAGAACCAGGCTGAAACTCTTATCTACGAAACAGAAAAGAATATGAAAGAGCTTGAGGGTTCACTTTCAGAACAGGAAAAGAACGATATCACAGCAGCCAAAGACGAATTACAGTCAGCGCTTAATGCAGGCAACATTGATGATATCAAGGCTAAGACTGAGGCTCTTACTCAGCAGTTCCATACAATTTCAGCTAAGATGTACCAGCAGGCCCAGGCACAGCAGCAGGCAGCAGGCGGAGCAGGTCCTGATATGGGAGCGGCAGACGCAGGCGCAGCACCTGGCGGAGACAACGTTGTTGATGCAGACTATGAAGTTGTAGATGACGACAAATAATCAGCAGTAAATATGAGATATTAAGGAATGCCCGTTAGAATTCTGACGGGCATATCCCGTAAAAGAGAGGGTAAGGCTTATGGCAGAAAAACGTGATTATTATGAGGTATTGGGATTACAGAAAGGCGCCTCAGATGACGAGATAAAAAAAGCTTTCAGAAAAATGGCTATGAAATATCATCCGGACAGAAACCCCGGTGATAAGGAGGCCGAAGAAAAATTCAAAGAAGTAAATGAAGCATATGCTGTACTGTCAGACCCGGACAAGAAAAACAAGTATGACAGATTCGGTCACGCGGGCGTCGATCCTAATGCGGGCTTTGGCGGAGCAGGCGGTTTCGGAGGTTTTGGCGGAGCAGGCGGCTTTGATGACATCTTTGATATTTTCGGTAATATGTTCGGCGGAGGCGGGGGATATTCCCAGTCAAGAAGAAACGGACCGCGCAAGGGCAGCGACCTGCAGCAGTCCATTACAATTACATTTGAAGAAGCGGCATTCGGCACCAAGAAGCAGATACACCTCAATAAATATGTTGAGTGTGAAACCTGCAAGGGTACAGGTGCGGCTCCGGGCACAAGCAAAAAAACATGTGACAAGTGCGGCGGCACAGGTCAGATTAAGACATCACAAAAGACACCTTTCGGTACTTTCCAGAGTGCATCGCCTTGTGATAAATGCGGTGGCACAGGTCAGATTAACGAGTCACCTTGCAAAGACTGTGGCGGCACAGGCAGAGTAAGAAAAAGCGTTACAATATCTGTTGATATTCCTGCGGGTGTTGACAATGACTCTGTTGTATCAATCAGAGGCCAGGGAGAGCCGGGTATAAACGGTGGTCCTGCCGGAGATTTATATATAGTTGTAAGGGTTAAACCTCACAAGATGTTCAGGCGCAAGGGCAATGACTTATGGCTTGATATGCCTATTTCATTCGATCAGGCAGCTCTCGGAGCAGAAATTACGGTACCTACGCTGGACGGTAAGGTTTCATATAAAGTGCCTGCCGGAACACAGCCTGACACTGTATTCAGACTGAAAGGCAAGGGAGTACCGTCAGTAAAAACAGGTCGCAAAGGCGACCTTTATGTAAAGGTTATTCTCGAAATACCGACAAAGCTCAACGGCAAGCAGAAGAAAGCTATTGAAGCTATGGCAAAAGAGGTAAAAGAGGACTGCTATCAGAAAAAAAGCGGCTTTGCACAGGCAATCAAAGACCTGTTCAAATAGAGATTAAAAAGGGGTAAGAAGAATAGATATGTATGCGTCTGTCGTGATATGCGGCAGGCGCTTTTTTGAAATAAAATAAAACTCTGAAAATTCAAAAATTATTATTGCATATGCACTTTGTTTCTGTTAAAATCATAGAGAAAGTTTTCCCCAATATAACTTGAGGAGGTTATTTATGAAGAAATATTTGAAATTATTAGCTGTAGTTTTAACACTGGCGCTTGCTTTCTCTGTGACAGCCTGCGGCGACAAAGAGGAGGCTGTTGCCGATGAATGCTGGGCAGACAAGTATGTGGCATTAATTGAGTCGGGAGAGGCAAGAGACTTTGCTGATTATGATGCGCTCAAGGCAGAGCTTGACAAAATCAGAGAAGAATGCGGAGCAAACTATGTGTATGCGCTTTCCCCTGAAAAGGACGGAGAACCTGCGCTTGAATGTGACACATCAGATAAAGTTGATTTTCTGATTACTGTTGATGGTTCTGCCGATCCTGATGACTGGGCAGTAAACTACGGCTGGGAGATACAGTTTACAGAGGCTTGGGACGGAGCTCCTGCGGCGGCAAGATCTGCGTGGGACGATGAAGACGGCCAGTGCTGGTCAGCATTTGCACCTGTATACGGCGAAGACGGAAAAGTAATATGCATACTCGGCATAGACTATCCTTGCGGAGATACTATTGCTGATTATCCTGAGTGGAACAGAGATGATGCATCATGGAACGGATTTGAAGAAGAAATCACAGGTGATGTACCTGAAGCAGTACAGGCTGTAATAGACAGCACCACTGAGCTCGCTGACAAATATGCAAAACAGCTCAGTCACAAATAAACAGTATGAGTTAAAAGGCTGCACACAAGCGGCCTTTTAGTGTGCACCTTAAAAACTGAATTAAGGAAATCTTATATGAGCGTTGATATTTGAAAGCAGTCTGTGTATTATATCTGTATGAACAGATTAAATTTCAGAGAAAAAACAGGATACAGCTTTGCGGCGCTGGGCGATTCGGCCGCATATATGTTTATAGGGACATTTCTGATGTTCTTTTTAACTACAGTAGCAGGCCTTGCGCCGGCTGTGGCAGGGACTATTACAGCCATTGGTGCTGTATGGAATTCACTTTTTAACCCCGTAATGGGATATATTTCAGACCACGCTATGACTAGATGGGGCAGAAGAAGACCGTTTATGTTTGCATTTGCGTTTCCACTGATGATAGCGGTATCGCTGCTTTTCACAACCTTTGATATACCGTACGGCTTCAAAATACTGTATTACAGTTTAGGCGTAATCATATTCTGGACATCATACACAGGGTTCTTTGTGCCTTACCTTGCGCTTGGAGCCGAATACACGCAGGACTATAACGAAAGAACGGTGCTAAGGTCATACGCTTCGTTTTTCAACCTGATAGGTTCTGTGATATCAATGTCGCTTCCTACAATGATGGTTGAACTGATGCAGAGCAGGAATATCAGTACGCAGACGGCGTGGTCGGTTACGGGAATTTTTATTGCCGCAGCTGTATTTGTATCAATAATGATTACGGTTAGAAGCGCCAGGCATAAGGATAAATATGTGCTGCAGGCAGCTGAGGACAGGCAGAGAGTGAGCATTGTAAAGATGTTCAGAGAATATTTTCAGGTGCTGAAGCTGAAGCCTATGAAATGCCTGCTGTTTGCGAGCCTGTTTTTTCTTACCGCATATGGTATGTTTATGTCTGATATAGTGTATTACTGCACCTACAATCAGGGGATGTCATCGGGACAAATATCGGGAATTCTGTTTTTCAGAGCCGTTATTTCAATGACATTCATTCCATTTATAGCTGCCATATGCAAAAAAACAGACAAACGTACAGGCCTTATACTTCTCATAGGGCTCAGCGCAGTCCTCATAACTGTCGAAAAAATAGCCGGTGTGCATGGGACTTTTGGAATGTATGTGTTCATATTCTGCATTGCAGTAGGGGCTGCGGCGTACTGGCAGATAATGCCTGCGATAATATATGACGTATGCGAATATGACCAGTATACTACAGGAAATCAGAGACAGGGAACCATAGTGTCTCTTCAGGGTCTGGTGGAGGCCATAGCCTCAGGAATTGGTACTCAGATGCTTGGAATAATTCTTCAGCTTGCAGGCTTTGACGGAGCTCAGCAGGTTCAGTCCGCTGCGGCGCTTGAATGGATAGAAAACTGTACTACATTTGTTCCTGCAATATTTATGGCGGCATCGTGCTATGCGCTTTACAGATACCACATAACCAAGGCCGTATTTAATGAAATAAAGGCGGAGCTTGATAAAAAGAAACAGCAGGAATAAAGTAATAGTGATTACAATATATTTGTTAAAAAAGTATCCAACGCTTTATTAAGATAAAGTGAAAATGGATACTTTTTTTGTTTGTTTTGATGAAATTGCACATATGAAACCGGTTACATATACCTAAAAAATGAGCAAACAAGTACCGAAAAATCAATAGACAAAGCAAATAAGACAAGATATAATTATAATTGACAATAATAATTTAGCAGTAATTTTATATAAATTTTCGTTAAAAAAATAACAAATTGAAGATGGAGGATTTTATGACAAACAACGAACTGTATCGGAAAATTGATGCCATTGTTGAAAATCACAAAGACAATAAGCCGATAGTAGCTATCCTGCAGGATGTTCAGGAGGAATACAGATATATTCCGAGAGAAGCTTTTGACTATCTTGCAGAGAAGCTTGATGTAAGCCTTGCAAAGCTTTTCAGCATTGCAACATTCTATGAGAACTTCTCTCTTACACCAAAAGGAAAATACGTAATCAAAATCTGCGATGGTACAGCCTGTCATGTCAGAAAATCCATTCCGATTTTAAACGCGCTCAAAAAAGAACTCAAGCTGGCAGACGGAGAGAAAACAACAGAGGACCTGCTGTTTACCGTTGAGACTGTATCGTGTCTTGGCGCGTGCGGACTGGCGCCTGTTTTAACCGTTAACGACAAAGTCTATCCGGCGATGACACCGGAAAAGGCTATTGAACTTTTACAGGAATTAAAATAAGGAGGCAGTAATGAAAATCGAAAACAGAGCAGAACTGCAGAAATTAAGAGAAAAATTTCTTTATCAGATAGAAAAACAGACTAAAAAGATTTATGTTTGCGGAGGAACAGGCTGCGTTGCAGGCGGTTCACTTGAAATATTCGACAGATTAAAGGAACTCATAGAAGAAAAGGGTATAGTCTGTCAGGTGGAGCTTTATGAAGAAGTCGAGGGCGAATGTATCAGTATGAAAAAAAGCGGATGCCACGGCTTTTGCGAAATGGGACCGCTGCTGAGAATAGAGCCGGCAAAGCTTCTTTACCTTAAAGTCAGCGTAGATGACTGCGAGGAAATAATCGAAAAGTCAATTATAGGTGACGAGGTTATCGACCGCCTAATATATCAAAAAGACGGCATCAGCTATCCCGTTCAGGAAAAAATACCGTTTTACAGCAACCAGACAAGAATTGTACTTGAGGACTGCGGACAGATAGATGCGGAGTCCATCGAAGAATACATAGCCTACGGCGGATATTCATCACTTGAAAAATGTCTCTTTGATATTACAGAGGACGACGTTATAAAAATCATAACAGAGTCAAACCTCAGAGGCAGAGGCGGCGCGGGCTTCCCGGCAGGACGTAAATGGGTACAGGTAAAGCAGCAGAAATCACCTGTTAAATATGTTGTCTGCAACGGTGATGAGGGTGACCCCGGCGCATTCATGGACAGAAGCATTATGGAGGGAGACCCTCACAAAATGCTTGAGGGTATGATAATTGCAGGTCATACGGCAGGATCAGAGAAAGGCTACATATATGTAAGAGCGGAATACCCTCTTGCAGTACAGAGACTTGACAAGGCCATCAAAGACGCCAGAAAATACGGCGTGCTTGGTCAGGATATATTCGGAACAGGCTTTAATTTTGATATAGAGATAGTTAAAGGTGCGGGAGCCTTTGTATGCGGTGAGGGAAGCGCCCTTACAACTTCAATCGAGGGTGACAGAGGTATGCCTAGAGTAAAGCCTCCTAGAACTGTTGAACACGGACTGTTCGGAAAGCCTACACTTTTAAACAACGTTGAGACATTTGCCAATGTGCCTATCATAATCGAAAAGGGTGCGGAATGGTATTGCAGCATAGGAACAGAAAAAAGTCCGGGAACCAAAGCATTTGCACTTACAGGCAACATCGTGAACACAGGACTTATAGAGATACCAATGGGAACTCCGCTTCACAAAATAATATTTGATATAGGCGGAGGCATCAGAGGCGGCAAGAGCTTCAAGGCAGTACAGATAGGAGGACCGTCAGGAGCCTGTCTTACAGAAGAACACCTGAACCTGCCTTTAGACTTTGACAGCCTCAAAAAAGCCGGCGCCATGATAGGCTCAGGCGGACTTGTAGTAATGGACGAGGATACCTGTATGGTTGAAGTTGCAAGATTCTTTATGAACTTCACACAGAATGAATCCTGCGGCAAATGTGTACCTTGCAGAGAGGGTACAAGACGTATGCTCGAAATCCTCGAAAAGATAGTTGCAGGCAAGGGTGAGCTTTCAGACCTCGATATGCTTGAGGAGCTGGCTGACACAATTACTTCGACAGCGCTCTGCGGACTTGGAAAAACCGCAGCAAACCCTGTGGTTTCAACACTTAAATATTTCAGAGATGAATACGTAGAGCATATAGTAGACAAGAAATGCAGAACAAAGAACTGTCAGGCTCTCAAGCAGATAGTAATTGACAAAGATCTGTGCAAGGGATGCAGCCTGTGCGCAAGATCCTGTCCTGTAAATGCAATAGAGGGCAAGGTAAAAGAACCGTTTGTAATAAATCAGAGCAAGTGCATCAAATGCGGAGCATGCATAAGCACCTGCAAGTTCAATGCAATTAAGGAGGATTAGTTATATGAATACGATGAATGGAAAAAAATATATGATAATTGACGGCCTGCCTGTTGCAATTGAGGGAGAAAAAAACATACTGAGCCTTGTAAGAAAAGCGGGAATAGAGCTGCCTACACTCTGCTACTATTCAGAGCTTTCAACCTTTGGCGCGTGCAGAATGTGCGTTGTTGAGGGCAAGAACGGAGATATAATGGCGTCATGCTCAACTCCGCCGCGTTCAGGAATGGAAATAAAGACAAACACACCAAGACTTCGTAAATACCGTAAGATGATACTTGAGCTTATGCTTGCGGATCACTGCAGAGACTGTACAACCTGTGAAATCAATTTCAATTGTGACCTGCAGGACTTTGCATGCAAGTTCGGTCTCAAAGACGTAAGATTTGAGCCGTACAGCATATGGGACAACAAGGATTATTCATCACCTGCAATAATCAGAAACCCTAACAAGTGCATACTGTGCGGTGACTGTGTGCGTATGTGCTCGGAAATACAGAATGTAGGCGCTATAGACTTTGCCTACAGAGGTTCGAAAATGGAGGTTACAACAGCCTTCAACATGCCTCTTGCAGAAACCAACTGCGTAAACTGCGGACAGTGCAGAGCCGTATGTCCTACGGGAGCAATTACAATCAAGCTTGATACAGAGGAGCTCTGGGAGGATTTAAACGACAAGGATACAATCGTGGAGGCTCAGATCGCACCGGCGGTAAGAGTGGCTCTCGGTGATGAATTCGGACTTCCGCTTGGCACAAACGTAATGGGCAAGATAGTAAGCGTGCTCAAGCGTATGGGATTTGACAGAGTTTATGATACTGCAACAGGCGCAGACCTTACAGTTATAGAAGAGGGCAAGGAGCTTATAAACAAGATTAAGAGAGGCGACAGGCTGCCGCTGTTCACATCGTGCTGTCCTGCATGGTTCAGATATGCGGAGATTAAGCATCCTGAACTTAAAGACCAGATTTCAAGCTGCAAATCACCTATGGAAATGATGGGCGCGGTATTAAAAGAAAAAGCAAGATTAAGCGAAACAGGCAGAAAGCCTAAAAAGACCAAGGTTGTTGCAATAATGCCTTGCACAGCCAAGAAATATGAAATAAAGAGAGACGACCTCAAGGTTGACGGTCAGCAGTCGGTTGATTATTCAATTACGACAGTAGAGCTCGCCAAGATGATAAGAGAATCAGGAATCAACTTCGAAAAGGTTCTTCCTGAAGCAGTTGATATGCCTATGGGTATTGCCAGTGGCGCGGGTGTTATCTTTGGAGTTACAGGCGGAGTTACAGAGGCTGTAATCCGTTATATTATGGGAGATGATGCAAAGGGTCATCTGGCTGACATTTCATTTACAGGTGTCAGAGGCTTTGACGGACTCAAGGAAGTAGTGGTTCCGTACAAGGATACAGAGCTTAGAATTGCTATCGTAAGCGGACTCAGGAACGCTGAGAACCTCATAAGGAAACTTGAAGCCGGAGAAATCCATTATGATTTTGTAGAGGTTATGGCATGCGAGGGAGGCTGCATAGCGGGAGCCGGACAGCCTTACGCGCTTGGCGGAGCAAAACAGGAAAGATCACAGGGAATGTATGAGGCAGACCGCATGTCAAGCGTTAAGCTCTCAGCGGAAAACCCTGTAACCGACAGCATATACAGTGAACTTCTTACAGGTGACAAGGCGCATCACTTCCTGCATTACAAATAGTTCCTTTAGAAATTTTAAAGATGTTTTTCTGTTGATTTAAAAAGGAGTGTTACAGGTAATGGTAATAACAATATGTGTGGGAAGCGCCTGCCATCTCAAAGGCTCACAAAAGGTAATAGAAACTCTGCAAAAGCTTGTTGCAGAGAGAGAGCTTGAAAAAAAAGTTGAGCTGAAAGCAGGATTCTGTCTTGGAAAATGCGCAGAAGGTGTTACAATAAAAGCAGATGACGAGCTCATCTGCAATGTGACTCCGGAGAATATTACAGAGATATTTGACGGACTTATTGCACAGTAATAAATTTCAAGGCGGAAACAATATGCTTAACAATTATGTAAATGCAATGGAATACTGGAAGGGCAGAGTAGACAGCACAGATGACTACGATACTTTCAGATGGCATCAGTGGGTGAAGCCCATTGATCTTAATGAATATGATAAAAAATTTGAAGGACCGCTGGGATTTGCCTTTATAGGCTTTTGCAGCGAACAGGGTGTTAAAAGAAACAAGGGCCGTACAGGTACAGCGCTGGCACCTGACTTTATCAGGGGGCAGATGTCAAATCTGCCCTGCTGTTTTTCACAGGACGTCAAGCTGTTTGATGCAGGCAATATCCTGTGTGACGAGATACCCATGGAAGAGGGGCAAAAGCTTCTGGCAGAGGCGGTTTCAATGATACTTGACCTTAATCTGTTTCCTATAGTGCTGGGAGGAGGCCACGAAACCACTTTCGGACATTTTACAGGACAGCTGGCGCACTGCAGCGAAGTTGAGGCGGATATGGGTATAATCAATTTTGATGCCCATTTTGATTTAAGACCGTATGACAACGGCGCCTCGTCAGGCTCTATGTTCAGACAGATTGCCGATATATGCAGCAGGAGAGGAATTGCATATAATTATATGCCTCTGGGAA
>OLOV01000666.1_pt1 | contig 30045 bp, 35 predicted proteins | sample 1672931 | NCBI WGS metagenome assembly OLOV01 (sample SAMEA3136738, study PRJEB25190) | human gut metagenome | biome: human gut; feature: human-associated habitat; material: faeces | place: Austria | collected 2013 | reverse complement strand
AAATTCCTACATTTTGATATCGGAACTTTAATGCATTTCCATAGTAACATTTACATTTGAAACCTCAGAAGCAGAAAAACAGCTGTAAGCGTTGAAAACGCTTAATTCTTTTGTCAGATTTTTAAGATTTTGCTTTGGAGGCCTGTTATGAGAGTAAGAACAAACAAATCAGAACCCGGCACACGCTTTTACATCATCAAAATCTACTACGATACCAAAGGTATCGAAAATACCGGTACTGTTAAAAAACCTGGCAGCGAACAGAAAACCCGTGAAAAAAAGGTCGTGACTTTATGGAATGGGCAAAAGAACGCGCCGCTTTCCTGACAGAGCAGGAAAAACCGGAAACCCGGAATATCTCCATCGATTTCTCCCCTTCCTCTCTTATTACAAAGAATTACCGATATACCTTTTCCTCCAGTGGATTTTTTACGATCCCGGACCGGACAAAATATGCGCCTCAATTCAGAAGAATGCAGATTTTTCCTTTAACCTTACAGATATATTTCAGAAGCTCTGTTACGGCAGAATTCTTGAACCACGTTCCAAAACTCTCCTTCAGCAGCCGGATTCTGATGTTCTTCAGATGTACCGCGCTCCGGATGTTCTCTGTGAAAACTTTGATGATATACAGTCAGAGTTTTACCGTAACACACTTAAACTCGGAGAAAGAAAAACAGGGGTAATATACTGATTATCAGATTATTACAAAGGTGAATATGAAAAAAGCCATAGGATTATCTCAAAAAAACAGAATGATGCAAAAGCGACGCCAAAAAAGATATGCAAAAATCAGTTAAGTTTTAGCTGTCAAACTCGGGAGTATACAACAGAACCTCAAAAACTTTATAAGCCCCCGGTTCTCATTGCCGGGGGCTTTATCTCTATAGTTATTACTGTTCTTCAAACATATCAGGACCGACTCCGCAAAGCGGGCACTCATAGTCAGCAGGCATCTCACCCTTATAAACATATCCGCATATCTTGCACACATATGTCTTTTCAGGCGCCGCTTCCTCTGCAGGGGCTTCTTCTCCTGCCATTGAGGCCGCAACAGCTTCAACCAGCGCATCTATATCCGCAATCTGTTCTTCCTTGAGGGCGGATTTGACAGTTACGTTCTTCTCGATATATGTTATGTTTTTGCAAGGCTCAAGTATTGCTTTCATACCCTTTGTTGCCATAGGACCCCATGAGCCGTTTTCAACAAAAGCAACAGTTCTGTGCTGCAGATTATGGTTTGCAATATCATGAAGCAGATTTTCCATATTTACAAATACTCCTGCATTGTAGGTTGTTGAAAGGAATACGATATGGCTGTATCTGAAAGCTTCCGACAGTATATATGAAGCGTGAACCGCTGAAACATCATACATTTTAGTTCTGATGCCTTTGTCCGCCAGCTTTGCGGCAATTAATGCCGCCACACTTTCGGTGTTGCCATAAACCGATGCGTACGGTATAAGGACTGCTTTTTCCTCAGGCTCATATCTGCTCCATTTGTCATACATACCGATAATGTCTGCCAAATTGGTTCTGAATATAACGCCGTGGAGAGGCGCCAGCATCTTAATGTCAAGCGCAGCAGCTTTTTTGAGGACAGCCTGCACCTGCGGTCCGTATTTTCCGACTATATTAGTGTAGTATCTTCTGGCTTCGCTGTAATCAACCTCTGTTTCATCGTCAAATATGCCGCCGCTTAATGCGCCGAAGTTGCCGAAAGCATCTGCCGAAAACAGAATTTTTTGTGACTCCTCATAGGTAACCATTACCTCAGGCCAGTGCACCATAGGAGCCATAAAGAATTTAAAGGTATGAGCACCTGTGCATACAGTGTCTCCCTCTGCAACAATCTGAACTCTCGCATCTATATCAAATTCAAAGAACTGGTTTATCATTTTTTTAGTCTTGTCATTGCAGACAACCGTAACCTCAGGGTATCTCATAACCAGTTCTTCCAGTGACGCTGCGTGATCAGGCTCCATATGATTTATTATCACATAGTCAAGCGGTCTGCCTGCCAGCATATATCTGATGTTTTCAAAGAACTGCTTTGAAACGGCTCTGTCTACAGTATCAATTACCGCTGTTCTGATGTCGTCTACAAAGTATGAGTTATATGATGTTCCCTCCGGAACAGGATATACGTTTTCAAACCGAGCAATTCTTCTGTCGCTTGCTCCTATATAGCTTATCTTATCTGTTATTTTTCTTACACAGTACATAATCCCTACTGCCTCCTGTCTGTCATTTTTATTTCACAACATATATATTTTACTCAAAATCCGCTGCGGTTTCAATAGCATATTTTGCTTACGTCATTCAGATTTCCGATAACGTTATTAAATAAATGTTTATGCAGTTTCAATGCTGGTTTCAACGCCGTATTTTTCTTTGAGCTCTCCCAGCTTTTTAAAGTGAGCCTGCTGTGAATGTATCTGCTGAGCTTCTTTTGTTTCCCAGATTTCCAGAAGAAACAGCTGGTTTTCATGTTCTGCAGGCCAGTAATATTCGTAGCGTACATTGCCGTCCTCTTTGCGTGAAAGAATATCGATGCCGATTTCCTTGATTTCTTTGTAAAATCCCTCTACGGCAGCTCTGTCACTGCCTTTGTATGTAACATAAATAGTAAACATTAAATCCACCTCCTATTTGTAACTGAATTTAGAATTGCCGTCAATTATATTTATCCACGTATTTCCGACAGCAAGCTTTATCTCATTGCCGTCTTTGTCCTTGAATACTGCAGGGCTATCCAGATTTTTCTTGCTCCATGTACATTCAAACATTCTGCCTTTTGTAAACACCCAAGCTTCTCCGCCTGCGCACATATCTATATCCAATCTGCCCTTGTGGTCAAATACGCTGCTTGATACTCTGTAGACTATAAGGTTTGAGGTTTTGATAAGCTCTCCGTCTGTAAAATCGGCATATTCGCCGCCGTTTACAAATTTCTGATACACACCCTCATCACTCAAATACTTATATACATTGTCTGAACCGGAATAGGCAACCTTTATCTCCGAAACCTCTTCATTTGCCGCAAATTCTATACCGCTTAAATCAGGAAGCTCATATTTCTGCCATGACCATTTGAGGTTTTCTTTGATTTCTTCCTCACACTTTGCAAGGTATTTATCCTGTGTGCCTGTCAATACAGCCTCCTCCTGCTCGTCCATAAAGCTGAAAGCCCTCACATCTACTGATGTATCCCAGCCGTTATCCGCTGCCGCTTTTAGCACGTCTTTTGTGTCCACAAGGCAGTCGTGCGGCGCAGGCTTTGCATCGGTTCTGTAAAAGAAGCTGTATTTCTGGGCAGGTATATATGCCACACTGCCCTGCTCAAGATATTCTCTTGCCTGCGGACTGTAACCGTTATGCACAAGTATTGCATTGTATTCTCTTGCAAGGTCTACTATATATGATCTGACGCTTCTGCAGGGCCCTACGGTTTCAGGTATTTCACTGTAATATATAGCCTCAAGCCTTGACTGCGACCCCTCGACAGGCACTTCATAGACTATATCCGCCTTTGATATTCCAAGCTGCGGCTTTGCCTCTCCCACATTGTCCGTCGATACTATCAGCGGTCTTGCGGGAAGTGTTTCAACCTGCTCTCCCGTAAGCGGATTTGTAATTCCTGTTTTTTCTTTGGCAGAGTCCACATACGCCGGAGTGTTAAATACAAAAATACAAATTCCCGCTGCTGCAAGTATTAATACCGAAAGTATAATTATTACTGCAATTTTTCCTTTTTTCTTTCGCCTTGCCATAAGCATATCTCCTGTTACAGATATTTCTCTATTTTAATATATGTCCGGCCTTTTTTGCTGTTTCCGCCTATCTCCGCAAGTCTGGCCTTGCCAAGCCCCCGGATAACCAGTCTGTCCCCCTCATTTACATTAAAGTCGGGCTTTACTATCTGGCTGCTGTTTACAAAGGTAATACCCTTTCGTACCGCCTCTGCCGCCTTTGCTCTCGAAATGCCAAAGGCCGATGATAGCACGCTGTCAAGCCGAAGCGATGCCACCGTATCGGATATTTCCTTAAATCTCAGGGGCGGCAGCTTGATGTCGCTACTGCTTACTATCTCAAGCTTAAGACTTGTCCTGCCTGCCTTTTCATAATTATACAGCAGAAACTCCGAAATGTCCCGAAGAACTGCAATATCCGCGCCGTCCTCTCTTACGAGTATGTCCCCTATTTTTTCTCTTTTGAGACCCATACCCACCAGCGAGCCGAGATAATCCCTGTGGCTGAGCGCTCTTGAGCCTGCCTGTCTGTAGGCTCTTATCCACACAATAGGGTTGTCCTCTTCATTGTCTGCAAAATACTCCGCCGCGCTCTGCGAAATCCATTCTGGTTTAAATACGCATATTCTCCTCTCGGCATCCTCGTATCCTCCGTAAAACTCAACGGCGCTGTCGTATCTGTATCGCTCCTTTACAAGGGACTGCTGCCTTAAGTCAAGAAATCCGCTGTTTCCCATAGTATATCCGTTGATGCATTTGTCATATAAATCTTCTATATGTGCAAAAAGTATTTTATCTTCTTTAACATTTTCGTACATTGCTGTTTAATCTTCCTTGCTTCTGTTGTATACTAATTATACGACAAATACACATTTTGCGAAAGGAGAAATTAATGAAATACACATATATTCCAAAGGGCGTATGTCCCAGAGCCATTGAATTTGAAATAGAGGATAACACTGTTCGCAATGTCAGATACACAGGCGGCTGCAACGGCAACCTCCAGGCTTTAGGCAGACTGGTTGAGGGTATGAAAGTTGAAGATGTTGTAAGCAAACTTGAGGGTATTCACTGCGGTATGAAAAAGACCTCATGTGCGGATCAGCTTGTGGCAGGACTCAAAGAGGCCATCGAAAAAGCGGCGCAGTAACACCTGCCGCAGTAAGACACACCGAAACGGCAAAGATTAATATAACTGCTCCAATCAGCAGTTTATCAGCGGTACTTTCGAGTATACGCTGATTTTTTTCTTTTTGCGCAGATATGTGCAGAACGGTTCCTGGAGCAAGAAATATTCCCAGCGTGAACACTTCCCCAAAGCCCAGAGCGTACATCATATACAGGCCGTAAAGGGTTCCCGCCGCCGCAATTATACACTGCATTGCGCTTCGTTTTTCCCTCATAACACACAGTTTCAGATAGTATGCAGCAGACATAAGGTATACAGGCGCGCACAGCCTTGCCGCCATCTCATATATATTCTGGTATGATGCGCCAGTCATTGTAAAAGCAATCGTAAGAAGCTGAATTGCGCCGCAGGTGACAAGCACTGCGGCTGCAGGACTGCCGTTTCTGCTGGCTCTCGCGAAAAAAAACGAAAAGGCTCCCTGCCGGGCTGATGCCGCCATACATTCAGATGCCAGCAGGTTGTATCCCAGATAGGCTCCGCCCAGCGCCAGTATGACTCCGGCGTTGATGATTACAGCTCCTGCTTTGCCCGCCGCCTTTTCAAATACATATGCGAGGGGTGGATTGCCGAGAGATGCAAGCTCCTGCCTTGTCATAACGCCCATGGAAAGTACCGAAACCAAAAGGTATATAAGGAGGACACACACAAAGGATACGGCTATGGCTCTGCCCACATCTTTGGGGTATCTGGCTCTTGCCGATACAGCTGCCGCGCCCTCTATCCCCACAAACGCCCAGAGGGATATGCCTGTGGTTGCTTTTATCTGGTGCAGCATGCTGTAGCCTGTATCCTGTCCGAAGAAATTATCCATAAATATATTGAGATCAAAGGCTCTGAAAAATACAACGGCTGCTGCAAAGGCTGCGATTGGAATAAGCTTTGCTGCTGCAACCATAAGGTTTACCTTTGCGGCGTATTCTGTCCCTTTAAGTAAAACAGCCGCCACGCACCATATGAACAGGCTCTGTCCTATAAGGACGGCAGCCTTGCTTCCCTGCGGCAGAAAATATAAAACTGAAACAGCAAGCAGGCTGAGAAATGAAAGATTGCCAAAGAGAGCCGAAAGCCAGTAGCTCCAGACTGTATAAAAGCCTGCGCATTTACCAAATCCCTCTTTTGCATAGAAATATATACCGCCATTAAGCTTTGGAGCTGTTTCTCCAAGTCCAAAGAAGCACATAACCACCGCCAGCATTCCCGCGCCCGCTGTAAGCCAGCCCGTAAGTACCGCTGCGGTTCCTGCTCCTGCCGCCGCAAAATCTCCCGGAAATGCAAATATGCCGCTTGCAACCGCACTGCCCGCAGATACTCCCACAAGCCCTGCAAAGCCCAGTTTTCTGTCATTTTTTCCATGCATAATAAAACTCCCCGGCACTAATATATTTAAGTGCAGAGGAGTTTATGCTTAACGAGTAATATCCCTATATTATATATTCTAGAACAGTCCTGATATTTTACCTGTGCTGTCCACGTCTATTTTTTCTGCCGCAGGCACCTTAGGAAGTCCTGGCATAGTCATAATATCGCCTGTCTTGGCAACTATAAAGCCTGCGCCTGTGCACGCCTTGATATCCTTGATTGTAATGTCAAAGCCTCTCGGCGCTCCCAGCTTTGACGGGTCGTCCGAAAAGCTGAACTGGGTCTTTGCCATACATACAGGCAGGTTTTCAACTCCGAGTCCCTTAATAGTTGCAAGCTGCTTCTTTGCGGCAGGAGTATATATAACTCTGTCCGCTCTGTATATCTTAGTAGCTATTGCTGATATTTTTTCTTCGATTGACATATCATCTTCATATATATATGCAAAATCATTAGGCTGCTCTATAAGTCTTAAAACCTCTTCTGCAAGCGCCTCGCCGCCCTCGCTGCCCTTGCCCCATACCTCTGACAGCGCAACATTAACGCCAAGCTCTCTGCATTTTTCCTCAACCAGCGCAAGCTCTGCCTCTGTGTCTGTAGGAAATCTGTTGATTGCGACAACCGCAGGAAGTCCGAACTGTTTAGTTATATTCTCCACGTGCTGAAGCAGGTTAGGAAGTCCCTTTTCGAGGGCTTCAAGGTTTTCTGCTCCAAGGTCGTTCTTTGCAACTCCGCCGTGGTATTTGAGGGCTCTTACTGTTGCGACAATAACTACCGCCGCAGGTGTAAGTCCTGCTTTGCGGCACTTGATATCAAGGAATTTCTCTGCTCCAAGGTCAGCGGCAAATCCCGCTTCTGTAACTACTACGTCTGCCAGCTTGAGGGCCATTTTTGTCGCCATTATCGAATTGCAGCCGTGAGCGATATTTGCAAAAGGTCCGCCGTGAATAAATACAGGCGTATGTTCAAGAGTCTGCACCAGATTAGGCTTGAGGGCGTCCTTAAGTACAGCCGCAACAGCTCCCTGTATTTTAAGATCTCTTACAGTTACAGGTCTGTCATCATATGTATAGCCCACTGTAACCCTTGCAACTCTCTCTTTAAGGTCGTCTATATTCTTTGAAAGGCAGAGTATCGCCATTATTTCAGATGCAACAGTTATCTCAAAGCCGTCCTCTCTCGGTACGCCCTGCATTCTGCCGCCTATGCCGTCGATAACGTTTCTCAGCTGTCTGTCGTTCATGTCAACAACTCTTTTCCATGTAATTTTCTTAACATCTATGCCAAGAGCGTTACCCTGCTGAATATGATTGTCAAGGCATGCTGCTATGAGGTTGTTTGCAATACCTATAGCGTGCATATCTCCCGTAAAGTGGAGGTTTATGTCCTCCATGGGAACAACCTGCGCGTATCCGCCGCCTGCCGCTCCGCCTTTAACTCCGAAAACAGGTCCAAGTGAAGGCTCTCTCAGCGCAGCCATTACATTTATATCCTTTGCCTTAAGCGCGTCTGTAAGGCCTACTGTAGTAGTGGTCTTGCCCTCGCCCGCAGGTGTCGGTGATATGGCTGTAACCAGTACCAGCTTGCCGTCAGGTGTGTCTGCATACTCTGAAAGCATATTGTAATCAACCTTCGCCTTGTAGTTGCCGTACATTTCAAGGTATCTCTCATCAATTCCGGCAGCAGCCGCTATAGCCCTGATATTTGTCATCTGCGCTTCCTGTGCGATCTGAATGTCAGTCTTTATCTCCATTGTTTTTCTCCTTAACGAAACTAACTTTAAAAAAGAGCCAAAGTGTCCCGGCTCCAGCCCAGACGGTCGGCTCATCTTATGTCATATTCCATGTGGTTAATTCCACTTCCGTCAGTCATATAACAAGGTTATCTTATCATCTATGGTATATTTTTTCAATAGAAATTACAAAATTCCCTTGAGAAACGTCTTTCTGTGTATCGGCGTGATGCCGTACTCATTAATTCCCTGATAATGCGCCTTTGTGCCGTATCCCTTGTTGCTCTCAAATGCATAATACGGATACTCTAAGGCGTATTCCTTCATCATATTGTCTCTTGTGACCTTGGCTATTATCGAAGCTGCCGCTATGGATATGCTTTTGGCATCGCCTTTGATAATGGCTGTCTGCTCATTGCCTATGCCCTCTATTGTCACAGCATCGACAAGTACATGACCTATAGCATCTCCCAGCTGCTTCTCAGCTTCTGCTACAGCCTGCCTCATAGCCTGTTTGGTCGCATTCAGTATATTGATTTCATCTATTGTATTGTTGTCTGCCATACCTGTGCCGATGGCAAGGGCTCTGTCTGAAATAATCTGAAACATTTCGTTTCGTTTTTTTTCGGACAGTTTTTTGGAGTCATCAAGCCCCGGTATATCCCAGTCCGCAGGAAGCACTACGCATGCCGCAAGCACAGGACCTGCAAGCGGTCCTCTTCCGACCTCGTCAACTCCCGCAACGGTGCTTATGCCTTTGGCGTAAAGCTCTTTTTCATATACCGACATATCTATAAGCTTTTGTTTTAAAAGCTTTTCTCTTTCTTCTTTTTTCATATTAAATCTTCTCTAATGTTATTCTGCCTATAAGGCCCGCTCTGAACTCATCTAAAATAGTCCTGCCGCATCTCTCGTAATCTATTCGTTTGCCTGACAGTATCCAGCCTCTTTTAACCGCTATGGCCTCCATAGTATCAAGGGCCTCTTCACATATTTCGTCTATCTTGTATCTTGCCATAAGCTGCTCGGGGTATTCCGCCTGAAGAACCTTGATAAGCTCAAGGGCAAGCGTTGCGGTATCGAGTATCTCATCTTTAATTGAGCCGCAGAATGCAAGGTCAAGTCCTGCCTTGGGGTCTTCAAATTTAGGCCACAGTATTCCCGGTGTATCCAGAAGCTGCATGCCGTTTGAAAGGGTCAGCCACTGCTTGCCCTTTGTAACTCCCGGTCTGTCGCCGGTTTTGGTGCTTTTTTTGCCGGTCATGCGATTTATGAGGGAGGATTTACCCACATTAGGCACTCCGACTATCATAAGTCTGAAAGGCTTGTTTCTGACCTGCTCCTTGTTTTTGTCGGCCTTGAGCTTCTCCAGCAGTCTGAAAAGCTCCTTGACTCCGCCGCCGCTCATACAGTTCATTGCCATACCGTAATACCCCTGCGCCTCAAAATGCTCACTCCATGCTCTGTTCTGGGCAGCATCTGACAGGTCACTTTTGTTGAGCAGCACAATTCTCGGCTTTTTGCCCACTATCTCATCAATTATAGGGTTACGGCTTGAAACGGGTATTCTCGCATCTATAACCTCTATAACCATATCCACAAGCTTCAGGTTTTCGCTGATAAGCTCGCGGGTTTTTTTCATATGGCCCGGATACCAGTTTATTGATTCTATCATAATTACCTCGTGTAAAAAAGGGAACCAAAAGGTTCCCTTCAAAATTATTTCTTAGCTTTGATTTTAGCTGACTTACCTGTTCTTTCACGCATGTAGTTAAGTTTAGCTCTTCTTACTGCGCCTTCTCTTACTACTTCGATCTTTTCGATCTTTGGTGAATGAAGCGGGAATGTCTTTTCAACTCCTACACCTGAAGCAATTCTTCTAACTGTAAAAGTTTCGCCAATGCCGCCGTTCTGTTTCTTTAAAACAAAACCTTCGAAAATCTGGATTCTTTCTCTTGATCCTTCTTTGATTTTGATGTGGACTTTAACTGTGTCGCCAACACCAAATGCAGGGATATCATTCTTTTTGTATTCCTGAGTTATTGCCTGTAATACATCCATGAGTATATTTCCTCCTTCCCTCCAAGACGTTCTTGGTGAAAATCTGATCCAAACCAGAGGACCGCCCGTAATAAACAAAAAGATTTTATCACAAAAGCATATCGAAAGCAAGGACTTTTTTCTAAAAATCGCCCTGCTTTACGGCAATCGCAAAGTCACACCATATAACTGTGCTGGTTTCCCGCTATGATATACATCATCTTACATAAACTGCGTTATGGACTTATATGCCCGAAAAATCATTGCCTGAACTCTTGCAGACACTATGGAAGTATCTACAGTTGTCGAAACGATCAATAAGGCAAAAGCCTGTCGTAATACTGATTTACCGCTTATTATCCATTCAGATCGTGGCAGCCAGTATGTTTCAAATGCGTGGCGTGAGGCCACAGAAAGGACGCAGCGAAGCTATTCCCATAGTGGTTATCCTTACGATAATTCCTGCATCGAATCTTTCCATTCCTTAATCAAAAGAGAATGGCTTAACAGATTCAATATCATTAACTATAAACATGCCTATAGACTTGTATTCGAGTACATTGAAACCTTTTATAATACCGTTAGGATTCACAGTCACTGCGACTATATGTCTCCTAATGACTTTGAAAAAATGTATGAGAGGGTATGTTCTCTGCCGGTAGCTTAGTTGTCAGAACTTCTCATTTTATTTTGTGCTAAATCTTGACACAGGACCACCGCAGGAAATTGCCGCATCAACAACAGGCTGAGCCTTTTTTCTGTCTATAATTCCCGGTCTCCCCTCCTGCTCGGGAAATCTGAGACCTCCGAGTCCCAGCGACGATATTCTGCCGTCTGTTATATTTCTGTACTGCATATTTCCTACACACTTTAAAAACAGCCTGCGTGAAGTCCACACAGGCTAGTGATTTTAAATTTATACGTTTCTTACTATTGCGCAAACCTTACGTCCGTAATTTGAAAGCTGGCTGATTTTGCCATAGCATACGCCTGTTCTGTATGAACCTGCGTGTACAACCTTGCCGCCGCCGGCATATATACCAACGTGGTTGATGCCTGATGTTGTACCGCTTGCTGAGAAGAATATGATATCTCCCACCTTAGCGTTTGACATACTCTTGCCAACGCTGTATTTCTTAAGTGATGCATACTGTCCCTGAGCTGATGATCTTACAACTGTCTTTTTGCCTACATCTGCTTTTTTGAAAGTGTAGTATACAAATCCTGAACAGTCAAAGCTGCTTGGTCCCTGAGCTCCTGCACGATATGAGCAGCCCAGTTTGTTCTTTGCTGTTTTCATAAGCTTTGTAACATCATCGTTATCATCTGTAGTTGCGCTTGCCTTTTTGGATCTGTCACCTACTACTTCTTTACCGTTTTCATCGTGAGCGTATGCTGCCACCTTGTAAACCTTTCTTGTGTCTGCAGCAAGACCCTTGTGAGTATAATCTCTATCCTTTACTGTTGCAATTCTCTTGTATGTACGGCTTGACTTGTTGTAGCAGTAAACCTTGTAGCCCTCTGCTCCGTCTACAGCCGACCATGTGATTTTGATTGAGCTTTTGCCAAGAGCCTTTGCCTTAACCTTTGACGGTGCATCAAGCTCGATAGGATCATCCTCCTCCTCTACAGGAGCGTCCGCATCCTCATCGCCGTCTTCAAATCCCTCGTCTATTTCATCTTCGTCGGCAGGGTCTGTGTCAACCTCGCCGTCAACGTCTATCTGAGTCTGTGCTTCTTCGTTTGATATATCCTCTGCACCGAATGCAGGTGTGTAAATTCCCATTGTGAATATTATTGCAAGTGAAAGAGTTATCGCTAATAACTTTGATTTCATAAATTAATCTCCTTTTGGCACTCTTCTGCCTTAATATGCACTAAGTTTACCACACTTTTGCCACAGTCGTCAAGTGAATCTGCCTATTTTTCATTTAACAGCCAAAAAAACACCACAATTTAGCCTCAAAAGCAAATCCAGCAGCATATATGTACTGTTTTACAGCCTATTTGTAAACCAAACGTATATTTTAACCACATATTAGAAATATCTGCCTCCTTAAAAAAACATTATAACAGGCGGCCATTTCTGACCGCCCTCGTTATTAAGGTTGATTTATTTACTCCAGCTTCTGACTCCGTATCTGCACCGTTTTAATCCAGTCTGTGCTATCAGAGTCTCTTGCCAACATATACAAACATCTTAGCCTTAAGATTAACTAGGTCATTTATCACATCTTCTCTATTTCCTCTATTCCCTCTGATCTGATTATGAACTTAACAGTAGTGTCCGCATCTTTTGCTGCGCCTGCATAGTTTCTGTATGCTTTTGCCGCATCTATTTTGCTGTTCATGCTGTCAACAGAGCTGTTTGCTATTTTGTCATACATAGCCGCAATCGAGCCGATGCCCTCATCGTTGAATTTCTTCATACCTGTTGAAAGTTCAAGTGCACCGTCCTTGAGTTCAGTTACTCCGTCACCCAGCTTGGCAGTTCCTGCTGCAATTTTGCCTGTGCTTGTGTTAAGAGTAGATGTACCTGCCGCAAGCCTGTCGGCCCCGTTGTACGCGCTTGCAATACCGTCGTTTAAGTCCTTGGTATATCCTGCAAGGGTCTTGGCTCCTGCCGCTTCTGCTTCAAGTGCCTGCTGGAGTTTAACGCTTCCCTCTTTGAGGCTCTTAACGCCCTCTGCAAGCTGACCGGAAGCTCCTTTGGCTCCCTGAGCAAGCTGGTCTACGCCTGTTCTGATTTCACCGCTGCTGCTGAGGTTTTCGATAGCCTGACCCTGTCCTGCGTTTGTCTGCTCAAGTCCTGCTATAGCTTTGTCAAGGGCTGCTGTGTCAACGCCTGCCGCTTTGTAGGCTTCTCTTATCTGCTTGAGCTGACCGATTACTTCGCTTTCCTTGGAGTTTATTCCTGACATTGTCGTATAGAGTTTGTCAAGGCCTGCGTCTACGTTTTTAAGGCCTGTGTAAATCTGTCCCACTCCGCTGGTTGCTTTTTCGATGTCGTCAGGTGAAAGCATATTCATGCCTGCAACAAGGTCGTTTGCCCCCTTGTAGGTTGCCTCAAGGTTTGTCTGTAAATCGGAAACTCCCGCATAGAGGTCTGTACTTCCCTTTGAAAGCTTGGCAAGTCCTGCCTTGAGTGTTTTCATATTCTTGTCTATTTCTGTTACCCCATCCTGAAGCTTTGTCATATATCCGTCAACCAGCCCGAATTTTTCGGCTGCTGTGCTGATACCGTCTGACAGTGTCTTGGCTCCGTCGGTAAGCATCTGTGAGGAGCTTACCAGTTCATCAACAGAGCTTTGCAGGTCACCCAGTGAGCCTAAATCTCCGTCAAGATCCTTGAGCATTTCGTTTGAAAGTACGGTTACCATAGTTTCGTATGTGAAGTCTGTGGTGTCCGCTTTGATTACGATTTCGTCTGAAATATCAAGTCCGAGACTCCCTGTTATATCCGCCATGCCCGGAAGCGCTATGCCTGCAACGTAGTAGTCGTCTCCGCTGTTTATAATCTGGCCGCTGTTTATTTTAACATTGCTGAATTTGTCGCCGTCAAGCACCATGCCTGTAACTGCCGCAAACGGTGAGCTCTGCTGCGCCTGATATGTGATATGGATTTCAACGCTGCCTTTCTGACCCTTGATTTCTTCAGGTGTCACATATTTGCCGTCAAGCATGTAGCTGGCGCTCATTTTTACAGGAAGCTCCTTGTCGGATTTGCCCTGATAATATATATCGTTTCCGTCTGCATTCCATTTGACGGTTCTGCCGTCCTGTTTGAATGTTTCATCACCCTTGACGTTTTCGATGTCTGTAAGGTCTGATTTATCTGTTATTGTTTTCTGTTCATCGTTGTTTTTGAGCCATTCGCTTACGATGACTTCATCTATGTTAAGCTGACTGTCGGCAACTGCGTATACGGTTTCTTCTTTTTCAATTCCCGATGCCGCAAATACCGGGCAGGCTGTTCCCATTACCAGCACTGCTGCAACTCCTGCCGACAGAATTCTCATTCCTCTTGATTTAAGCATTGATATTTCCTCCTTTTTTAACCAATCCTCTCATTCCCTTTGTGGTCCTGCATATTACCTTATCGAATATCATCAGGAATGAAGGAAGTATAAGTATTACTGCTGCCATACTTATGATTGCGCCTCTTGCCATAAGTCCGCACATTGAGCCTATGATGTCAACATCCGAGTAAATTCCCACGCCTATGGTTGCCGCAAAGAAGCCGAGGGCGCTTATCATAATTGACGGCATACTTGTTTTGAGTGCGATTTCGACTGCTCTTTCTCTGCCGCAGCCGCCTATTCTCTCTACTTTGTATCTGTTGGTCATAAGTATCGCATAGTCTACCGTTGCGCCAAGCTGAATTGTACTTACGCATATAGGGGCGATGAATGCCAGCAGATTACCTGTATAAAACGGTATTCCCAGATTGATGAATACTGCAAATTCTATTACCGCAACCAGTATGAACGGAAGTACTGCCGATCCCAGCGCAATAGCGATTATAACCAGTACCGCCAGAATTGATATGAAGCTTACAACCTTGAAGTCGTGCGATGTAATCTTAATCATATCCTTGGTGCAAGGTGCCTCGCCTATAAGCATTGCGTCCTTGTCGTAATCATCAACTATTTTGTTTATCTCGTTTATCTGAGCGTTTACCTCGTCTGTCGCAACTCTGTATTCAGAGGTGATTATTACAAGCTGTCTACCTCCCTCTGAAAGCAGCGATGATACATCGTCAGGAATTATATCCTTTGGTATCAGTCTGCCGAGAAGTGTATCTCTGCCAAGTACCAGCTTGACTCCGTCTACATCTTCTATACGGTCAAGCATTTCCTTTGAGTCTTTGATAGCCATATCGGAATCGCACAGCAGCATATGAGTTGAGTCCATGCCGAATGTGTCGTTTAATTTGGTGTTTGCAACAACGCAGTCCATATCCTGCGGTATTGACTGGTCGAGGTCATAATACTGATCTGTGTTTAAATATCCGTAAAGGGCAGGTATCATAACTATTATGAACATTATAGCCATGGCTCTTCTGTGCTTGAGCACGAAGCCTGCTATTCTGTCTGTTCTCAGGTTAACCGGCTTGTGGGTTGTCTTGTCGATAGCCTTGTCGCATATTAGTATGAATGACGGAAGAACTGTTACCGAGGCGATTACACCAAGCACTACGCCCTTTGCCATTACTATTCCAAGGTCGGCTCCCAGTGTGAAGCTCATAAAGCACAGAGCTATGAAGCCTGCTATAGTTGTTACCGAGCTTGCTGATACCGATGCGATGGTTGCCCTGATTGCCTCTGCCATTGCCGCATTGTGATCCGGGGTTTTATCCTTGTGCTCACAGTAGCTGTGCCACAGGAATATCGAGTAGTCCATGGTAACGCCCAGCTGCAGTACCGCGCTGATTGCTTTGGTTACATAGGATATTTCACCCATAAATATGTTGGTTCCCAGGTTTACCACAATGGCTATTCCTATGCTTGCAAGGAATATAACCGGGAGCAGGAATGAATCCATAAATACCGCAAATACTATGCATGCCAGCAGAACTGCCAGCGCCACATATATCGGTTCTTCTGCCTCTGCCAGATCTTTAAGGTCTGTTATGTATGCCGACATACTGCTTACAAAACACTGTTTGCCTGCTATCTGGCGTATATCCTTGATGGTGTCCATAGCTTCGTCTGATGAAATTGTTGTGCTCAGGAACACCGCCATGAGTGTGCAGTCACCGTTGTTGAATTCATCGTAGATATCATCGGGAAGTATTTCCTTTGGAACTGTTATGTCTGCAATGCTGTCATACCACAGCGCTGAGTCCACGTATTCCAGATCTTCGATTTTTTCTCTTGCCGCTGATACGTCTTTGTCGTCCATATCTTCGAATATCAGCAAAGCAAATGATCCCTTGTTAAAGTCGTCTAAAAGTATTTTCTGTCCCTGTACTGTCTGTATGTCATCAGGCAGGTATGTGAGCATATCGTAATTTATACGAGTGTTCAGATAGCCGAATATACAAGGAATAAGAAGCACTAAACTTAATATTGCTATAAGTTTTTTATGTTTTACCACTTTCTCTGCAAATACTTTCATATAATACCATTCCTCCTTTTCACAATGGAAATTATATTCCTGTTATATTAGAGATAAAATAGATAAACAAACATACGTGTAATATTTTTTGACACGCGTCTTATTCTGTATAAAGTGTCGCACTATTTTGAAGCTTAGCTGAAAATTGTATGAAAAAAGAACAGTTTAAAGACTTGTTCGGGTCTCTGTTTCACATTTCATCATTCCATTGATTTTTACTTGCAGCCCATTGCGCTTTAAAGCTTTTGTCCTCCATCGCTGCGGTAAGCGGTTTTATCAGAAAAGTTTCTATCGTTTTAAGCACTTCACTGTAATCATCTGTTTTGGCATCAGCTTTGCGTATAAAAGCTTTCCATTTCTTTTGCATATCCATATCATCAGCAAATCCCATAACTCTTTCAAATTGCTCGTTTGTGAAACAGCGCTCACGATTAGCAAAAGTTTTTTTGAGTGCTTCAGCCAATACTTCACCTTCAAAATCAAACTTATTGGCAAGATAATAGATATCGTAATAATCTTTCATGCGGCTGGAGAATTCCATCAGGCTCAATATTGCATCAGTTTTTTCAGCAACAGTCGTTTCGATAGAATAAGTATTAACCATCGGTGCAACAAAATCATCAAACTGCGTGGGAATTTCTCTTTTTTCAGACTTCGGTACAATAATATCGCCAACACTGAAGTCAATACTAAACGGTGTACGGGTATTTTTAATGCGGGCAACTATTGATGCGCTTATGCCGGTATATTTCTTCGCAGCAGTAATAGGCGCAACAGCTCTTATTTCGAACATCACGAAGTCATTACCCGGCTGTACAGATATGATTTCTTCAAGTATATTCTTTAATTGCTCCGGTGTATTCGGGGCCTGCCGAAGCAAAAGTCCACATCAGTGGTTACTCTGCTGTCAAAGTCAGTAATAGAATAGAGGAACAAACCGCCTTTCAGTACAAGCTTCTCAGCATATTCAGACTTTGCCAGACGACGCAAAAACTCCTCCTGGCAAAAAAGCTGCAGGCAAAGCTGATAGCTTCTTCCGCTTTCTTTTGCCTTATTTCTAAGCCTTGCAAGTACAGATGCTGCCATATCAGCCATTAAACAATACCTCCATTATATTCATAACCTTTTTGTAAAGTTTCATTTCCTTTGCATACATAGCTAAACATGCCAGGTTCTTTTTTTCATCAGAGACATAAGCCATGACAGCCTTATTAAAAATTTCACTGTCAAGTTTTGTGCGATACTTAAAGCAATCGCATATTGTTCTCTCACGATCATACACAGGCAGCGTTACACCGTTAAACTCGCCCTCAGATTTGCCTATATCAAAAAATTCTCTTTGGATATAGTAAGCTTTCATCGGAAACTCTTCAATATTATTTACAGTGCGGCCTGCTGTCCTTGGCACCGCAATCGACCATTTGCGAGGGGCAAAATCGCTGTATCCGTAATAAAACAAAGCAGACTCCACACAAACAATTCCCTGCGGAAGTATCTCACGTATCAAAGTCTCCTCCGAAAAAGCATTACTGTTCGGCAACTGATAAAGTCCTCTGCGTATCCTTTCGATGTCTCCTTTTTTACAGAAAGCTGCCACTTCATATTTGTTTATTCCCTTAGCAGCAAAATCCGAAGTTTTTGCAATACCGCCATTATTTTCAATTATTATTTGCAAAATTTCATTTTTATCCACATGCTCACCAACTTTCTTCATACACAAATCAAACATTGTATGAAATTATTGTAGCACACAATACCAGCACGCGCAACAACTAAGCGCATACAATATTTATGTTTTGCATGTTAAAAGTGACAAACAGGCTGACAAGGTTACTGTTTATAATATTGTACGAAAAAAGAACAGTTTACAGACTTGTTCAGGTCACTGCAAAAATCTTTTAGTTTGCTTCATATTTATATCTGCATAATGTTGCAATTATATCCCGTACATCTTCTTTTAACTTTCCGTACAAAACCTTCTTTCTATATTTCGGAATGAAAACTATATGGTATTGGCATTTCCATCTTACATGTGATAAACTTTTATTGTCCATTTGGGACCTCCTCCTATGCTTATTTTTGAGTTTGGCTTGCGACACCATTCTCATTTTAGCATAGGAGGAGTTTTATTGATATCCCACACGCTCCTGCTTATTCCATTCTCCCCAGCATAGCTGGGGGATTAGACTTATCATTTATGACACATTCGCGCTAAAAAACCGGCAGCAGATAATCTTAGCGCCGGTTTGCTGTATCTGTTATTCAGTTTTTCTTCGAAAATCTGTCGATTGCCTCATCTATGTTTCCGTCCAGAAGTATAACTATCTTGTCAAGTTTTCTGACAAGGTTATCGTTCATATCGTTGTCAAGCCATTCCATAGTAACGCTGAGCAGTATGAACACAAACACATCGCTTATAAATTTCCTGTCACTCTCTGATATTTCCCTGCCTGCCGCCTTCTCGTCAACAATCTCCGCAATTACAGGGCGCAGTCCGTCCTCAAGGAACTTCTTCACAAAATATCTGTCCGCCGATTTATATGCGTGGATTATGAAATTTTCATTTGTAACGGCAAAATCAAACAGTCTTATCAGCACAGCCCTGATATCCCTGCATCTGCTGCCCGAAACAAGCCTTGCCGCCTCTTTTTCGATAGTCCACTCTAGCAGCTCATATATATCGTGAAAATGATAATAGAAAGTCTGTCTGTTAAGATGACATTCATCTGTAATATCTCTGACCGTGATATTGTCAAGCGTTTTTGTCAGCAGCTGGTGCTTCAGCGCTCTGCTCAGCTCATTCTTTGTCGTATCTGCCATTTCAAGCCTCCTCTAACATCTAAATTATATTTCTGTCGGGGCTTGTAGTGTATATATAGAAAAAGACCGATGTCATAAATTTTGACATCAGCCTTAATCTGTAGAAAATATATACTTTTAAACCAATAGGAGATATGGTTTATAAGCTGTTTTGGAGTATAAGCGGAACTGCTGTGCACCGCTTTACTGTGAGTGTACTTCCATAATAGCATAAATTCTTTGTTTCGCCAACAGTTTTTTGAAAACAGCGCACAAAAAACAGAACCCCTAAAGAGTTCTGTCTCTATACGTCTGATTAGCTCTGTCCTATTGCAGCCTATTTTGCAAATCTGTCAAGCACCATTTCAATGTTGCCGTCAAGCAGTGTCATAAGCTTGTCAGCCTTGCCCGACAGGTTATCCTCCATACCGTTTTCGAGCCACTGGAAAGTAATCCCCCGCACAACCGTCACGCATACGTCTATAACAAAGTCTCTGTCCTCATCTGAAATGTTCCTGCCCTCTGCCTTCCTGGTTATAATCTGAGTCACGATAGGTCTTATCCAGCTCTTGAGGAAATTATCCAGCAGTGATTTGTCTGTGGATTTGTACGCATTCAGTATAAGTTTTTCGTTATCCTGAACATAATTAAATGTCTTTTCGAGTATTGTCTTGATATCATAATCTATATAATCAAGATTTAAAATTCTGTTGGCTTCATCTACAAATATCCATTCCATAAGCTCATATATATCGCTGAAATGGTAGTAGAAAGTCTGACGGTTAAGACCGCAGTCATCTGTAAGGTCTTTAATCGTTATGTTTTTTAAAGTGGTCTTAGACAGTCTGTTTTTTAGCGCTTCGGCTAAGGCTCTTTTGGTAAGATCGCTCATTTTTATTTCCTTTGCTCAGTATTAATCGGTTCCTTATGCTTGTACTCATTTATATTATGCTTCAGCACCGGCTCATAGTAAAGTTTACTGTACTGGTGATAAAGTCTTTTGAACTCATATTCCTTTTTGAGTTTAACATGGGTGTCAAGTTCCGCTCCTGACATTCTCTGTCTCATATGCAGTGATATGTTGTCACAGTGGTCTGATATTCTCTCAATGTTGGTAAGCATCTCGACAAACGAAACGCCTCTCTCCACGGTACACTCGCCCTTTCTCAGTCTCTCGATATGATTGTCCTTGAGAAGGTCCACCAGATCGTCTATGACATCCTCCATCGGAGCAACCTTAAATGCCATATCCTCATCATCACTGCCGTAGGACTCAATAGTCAGCTCAAGTATATTGTCTATTGCCGCATTGATATGTTTAAGCTCACTGAAGCCCTCAATGGAGAATTTGAGCTTGGAGTCTGTTTTGATTTCGGCAAGCTCCGCAAGATTGACGCAGTGGTCGCCGATTCTCTCCCAGTCGGTTACTGTTCTCATCATTTCATTTGCAAGCTTGTTGCTCTCCTCCGAAAGACTTTTTTCCGTTATTTTGAGTATATATTCACCCAGCACCGTTTCGGTCTTGTCCAGGAATTTCTCATTCTCCTTGAGCTGTTCAAGCTTGTTGTCGTCAAATTTTTCAAGAAGCTCATAGGCAAGGGAGAAATTTTCTCTTGCGGTTTCGCCCATTGAAGTTATAACTTTTTTGCACTGCTGCAGCGCAACGTTAGGTGTATTTAAAAATCTCTCGTCGAGAAGCGCCAGCTCCTCGTCCATTTTGCTGCTGCCCTTGTCCTTGACGATTTTTTTGGAAAAGGCTATGAGGACATTGCAGAGCGGCAGCATTACCAGACAGGTCGCAAGGTTAAACAGTGTATGGAAGTCCGCTATGTTTCCTCTGCTCATAGTGTTATCCCATATTTCAAACCCTATAATCCACTGATAAAGATATATACCTCCGAGGAACAGTATCGCTCCGCAGCAGCACATTGTAATATCCGTGCATACTGCTCTCTTGGCGTTTTTGTTGGTGCCTATGCTGGCAAGAAGCACTGTGGCGCATTTGCCTATATTCGCTCCGATTACCATAGGCGCTGCCATTGCAAAGGTGATAACTCCCGTTGAAGCCGTAGCCTGAAGCACGCCTACCGATGCCGATGAGCTCTGAAGCAGTATTGTAACCGCAGCACCTGTCAGCACGCCCAGTACAGGGTTTTCGAATACTGTGAATATATTTCTGAATTCCTCCGACTCTGTAAGTGGCGCAAAGGCTGATTCCATCATACTCATACCGCAGAATAAAATACCCAGCCCTATAACGATGCCCGCTCTATCCTTTATCTTCTGTTTTTTGGCCAGAAGCAATACAAAAGCACCGATAACTATACATATCGGAGCAAATGAAGCCGGCTTGAGCATTGTAAGCAATACATTATCCGAGCTTATATCTCCGAGTCTTAGTATCTGTGCTGTCACTGTTGTACCTATATTGGCTCCCATAATTACAGGAACCGCCTGAATGAGGTTCATAATGCCTGCATTAAGAAAGCCTATTACCATAATAATTGTAGCTGATGAACTCTGAATAACAGCAGTAACGCCGGCTCCCAGAGCAACACCCTTTGCCTTGTTGTTTGTAAGGCGCTCAAGTATCTGCTCCATTCTGGCGCCTGCACATCTCTCAAGAGAATTGCCCATTAATTTCATTCCGTAAAGGAATAGTCCGATGCCGCCGAGCATCATTAGTATAGATTCTAAAGTCACTGCTGCTTCCTCCAAAAATTCGGGTTAAAAGTCCATTACATATATTCTACCGCTACAGAAATTTTTTTCAATAGTTAATTGAATTTTTGCTGTATTTTTACCGTTTAGTGTCTTTCCAGACCTTGTTGAACAAAACTCCCAGGCACTGTACCCAAGCTATGAAATAGAACCAGAACAGCAGCGCCACGATAGATGCAAGGGAGCCGTAAAGAATATTGTAGTTACCTGCCGATAAAGCGTAATTAGTATATTTGGAATATATCAGCGTTACAATCAGCATGCCTGCCGAGGCGAATATGCTTCCCGGAAGCACCTCTCTTATCCTGCCTCTCTCTGTAGGAATTATATAATAGTTGAGGGTAACCATAAGGAAGTACAGTACAAATGCAAATACCCATCTGAGTCCCATCCACACATTATCAACCTCATACTTCACATTGAGCATAACCTCAAGTCCGCTTAGAACCACATACAGTATTTTTTCACCGAATACTATAACGATAAGCGCAAATGCAAGGGAAAAAATTGTAATCAGAATAGTAACTATAGATCTGAACCTCTCCTGAAAATATCCCTTGCCTGTGGAACGTCCCGCAGTAAGCGTATAGTTTGTAATTCTTGTCATTGCAAACTGGGCTCTTGAAGATGACCACAATACGGTCGCTATAAGGACGATGTTGGTTGTAACACTGCCCGAGCCCTCAAGCCATCCGCTTACACTGTCGCCTATAACTCCGCCTGCATACTGCTTTAAAAGCTCCTCTATCAGCTCCGTTGAGATAGAAAACACATCGAGAAGCTGCGAAAATACTATGATAAGCGGCACGATGGAAAGCAGATAGAAGAATGCCATCTGCGCTGCAAAGCCCTGATAATATGGATCCTGAAATCGCTGTATTCCCAGCAGGATCATTTGTCCGAATCTGCTCTTAACCATTTAATTCCTTTAGTTTCTCCCTCAGTAGAATAAGCGCCTTTGCTCTGTGGCTTATTCTGTTTTTTTCTTCTGCCGGAAGTTGCCCGAATGAAACCTCATAGCCCTCCGGTCTGAAAAGCGGGTCATAGCCAAAGCCGTTACTGCCTGACTCCTCAAACATAATATGGCCCTCACATTCTCCTCTGCACACTATAGTTTTGCCGTCAGGGAAAATAAGGGTTATAACCGAAACAAACCTTGCGGTGCGTTTCTCCATAGTCACATCCTTTAAAAGCTCCAGCAGTTTCCTGTTATTTGCCTTATCATCTCCGTCAAGGCCGGAAAATCTGGCAGAATAAACGCCCGGCGCTCCGTCAAGGGCATCAACCGCAAGTCCCGAATCATCGGCAACTGACGGCATGCCTGTCAGCTTCATTATCTCAAAGGCCTTTTTGTAGGAGTTTTCTTCAAAGGTTGTCCCGTCCTCTACAATCTCAATATCCGGCACACCGGCTTCCTGTCTCGAAATTATATTGATGTCAAACTCCTTTGTGATTGCCTCTATCTCTTCTATTTTGTGTCTGTTCTGCGTTGCCGCAACTACCGTCATCATATTAATTCACCCTTACCCAATGGTATTTCCTTACTACAAAATACAGGCATAGCTTGCATATAAGCTATGCCTGCATATGCTCCTGGCTTTGTATTACAGTCCGCAGGAACCTACAGGAACCTGACAGTCTATCGCCTTGATTACTGCATTTGTTTTTTCTGCGTCAAACCAGCTGCACAGCTCGATAAATGTAACGCCGTCTGCAACAAGACCCTTAGCTGCTTCGCATGCACCCTCAACGTCCCTGATAAATCTGATGTGAGTATTTGCTGCAGGGTCCTTAAGTTCATACGCTGCTGTTTCAGCAAGACCTGCGTCTACTATGATAACTCCGTATTCCGAGAAGTCCTCTACCTTGTCAAGCTTTGCAGCTTCTGACTCCATATAGTCTGCCGCGCATGTTCTGATACCTGCCTCTGCAACCTTTGCAGTCATATCGGCATCGTATGCGCTGCAAAGATTGATAAGCTCATAGCCGTCAGCAGCAAGCTTCTTTACGAGCGCTTCTGTCTCTTCCATATCGTTTACACCGTAAACCATATTATAGTTGTTCCCTTTATCGCATAAAACATTATACTTGTCAGGGTGTAATCCTTCAAAATTTAAAATAAATGCAAACTTCATAACATCCTCCTGTATTTAAATGTTTAATTTATATCTTGTCAATGGTACATTAATTATACCACAAACGGACTGGACTTGGCAAATTATATAAGTTAGAATGTATATATAAACTGATTTGGAGAATGATATGAAAATAGTTATTTTAGACGCTTCCAATGCAAATCCCGGCGATTTATCATGGGATATTATGAAGCAGTACGGAGATGTTACAATATATGAGCACACACCTGATAACATATACGGCTGTATTAAAAATGCCGATGCCGTATTTACGGATAATACATCGCTTTCCGGCGATTTAATGAGAGCCTGCCCTAATCTCAAATTTATAGGCAAGCTTGCAACAGGATATGACAATATAGATCTTGAAACAGCCTCACAGCTGGGTATTGCAGTCTACAATACGCCCGGCTATTCCACAGAAGCAGTCGCACAGCACACCATAGCGCTGCTGCTTGAAGCAGCCTGCCGCATCAGAGCGAAAAACACGCTGGCAAAGCAGGGACTCTGGGTTGCAGACGGTGTATTTTCCTATGATGACGCTCCCTCTATGCTTCTTGCAGGCAGAAGCCTTGGAATAATAGGCTACGGCAATATAGGCAGAAAAGTGGGCGAAATAGCTTCTGCCCTCGGAATGAAAATAAATATATACAGCCGCGACAGAGAATCTGCTGTTTCATCTGATGTAATCACTCTCCACTGTCCTGCCACAGCGGATAATTACCATATGATTAATAAGGAGTTTATCTCACAGATGAAAGACGGCGCAGTAATAGTAAATACCGCAAGAGGCTCCCTCATAGATGAAGCTGCCCTTGCCAATGCACTTAAATCAGGTAAAATATCATATGCGGCACTTGATGTGCTGGAGCAGGAGCCACCCGTCAGAGACAATCCGCTTCTGCACCTTGAGAACTGCTGCATCACGCCTCATGCGGCGTGGATACCGCCTGAAACAAGACAGAAGGTTATAGATATTGCGGCGAAGAATATATCAGACTATATAAACGGAAAGGACACCAACAGGATAATATGAAAATAGTAATACTTGACGGATACAGCATAAACCCCGGAGATTTATCGTGGGACGTACTCAAACAGTATGGCAAGGTTACGGTTCACAGCACCACACCAGCCGGCACAGAAATAGAAACCATAGGCGATGCAGACGGAATATTTGTCAGCAAAAATCATATAACGGAAGAAGTTATGAAAGCTTGCCCTAATCTTAAATTTGTAGGTGAGCTTGCGACAGGCTATGACAATATAGATATAGAAGCGGCTAAAAGGCTTGGGGTAAGCGTCTACTACACCCCCGCGTATTCGACAGAAGCGGTAGCGCAGCACGCAATAGCTCTGATACTTGAAATTTCAAATCACGTTGCGACAAACAGCGAGCTTTCAAAGCAGGGTCACTGGTTTTCAAAGGTCGGTTTCAGCTATGAATGGGCTCCTGTTTCACTGCTTGACGGCAAGAGCCTAGGAATAATAGGATATGGCAACATAGGTAAAAGAGTTGCTAAAATAGCGGAGGCTCTGGGTATGAAAATCAATATCTACAGCCGTGACAGAAAGGCTGCCGTAAAATCGGATATAGTTTCTCTGCACTGCCCTGCAACAGCAGCCAATTACCATATGATTAATGATGAATTTATCTCGCAAATGAAAGACGGTGCAGTGATAATCAACACTGCAAGAGGCGCTCTGATAGATGAGACTGCGCTGCTAAAAGCACTTGATTCGGGTAAACTCTATGCCGCAGGGCTTGATGTTCTCGAAAAAGAGCCGCCCGAAAACAATCCGCTCATAAGCCACCCAAGATGCTTCGTAACACCTCATGTAGCATGGACTCCAAAGGAAACAAGACAGAAAGTTATAGATATCGCTGCCGGAAATCTTGACAGCTATTTAAAGAATAGGGATACAAACAGACTTGCCTGAATATATCGGAAACGTTTCGGAGAGGGAAAACATCAACCGTTTACCCTCTCCGATTTGTTAAGCTTTCGCATTTTTGTGCTGTTTTTTCATCCGATACATATTTCTGTCGGCAAGTTCTTTAACTTTGTCTATATCATCACCCACACTGAACTCCGCAGAGCCAAAAGAAACATAAGGCAGTATGTCAAGCTGTTTTCTTCGGGTTTCCAGTTCATTTATAAAGGTCTTGTTACAGGCTTCTATATCTGCGCCTGCATTAAGCAGCACACAGAGTTCATCTCCGCCACACCTGTAGCAAAGACCGTCATCTGAATACGCCTTTTTAATGCCGGCGGCTATTTCTTTGAGGCACTCATCTCCCATTAAGTGACCGTAATTATCATTTACCTGTTTAAAATCATCAATATCAAATACAATCAGACTCATATCGTGATCCGGCGACTTGGTTTTGTTCAGAAAACTGGCCTGATTCAGCAGTCCGGTAAGACCATCCAGCTGCTGCCATATAATATTGCAGTATGCAACATACAGGATTGCCAAAAGTGTCACACAAAGCCATGATACATGTATTGCAGGGAATATCACCTGTATCATCGTACAGAACAGCAAAAATACGACAATCAGATAAATGCTGTTTTTGCTTTTGTGCTGGTATTTGCTTACAGTCTTAACAGTTAAGACTAGCAGGTATATTACACTTATGAAATAAACGGATATATATATCCAGAAATATTCACCTCTCATATACTGATTGTCCTGACTGACGCAAAAAACCAGATCAAACGGAACGGATATTCCCAGAAGCATCATATATACAAGCTGTGTAATAATGATGTTTTTGTTTATCCTGTTTTTTGCCAGAGTGAAGGAAAGACATATCGGAACTGCCGGTGTCAATCCGAAGCCTAGATAGTTTGTAACAATATTGATCCATCTGAAAGATATCGGAGCATTATTCACAATATCAGATATCAGTTCCAGAACCGAAATAGCTATAATCAGTATAAATGAACCGATGAAACAGCGTCTTTGCCGCAGCATGAGTGCTTCGTTGTGTCTTACGAAGACGCACATTATTCCCAGAACAAAAATATCTATAATTGTAATAATCAGAAAATAATAGTCCATCGAATACCCTCCTAACCTGCAATTATTTCAAAAAACGATGCTCTGTCATTTACTGCTTCGAGACATTTCATATTCTGTAGTACAGTTATTGTATCATACTTAAAATTCAAACACAACATAAACCCCGTCTTCCGTCGTTAGTACTACGGCAATCGCAAAGTCACGCCATATAACTGTACCTGTTTCCCCTATGATATACATCATTCTTACATATCACAGTATTCTTTCTCAAACAGTAATTTTCCGATTCTTGCAATGTCATGATTGTTTGCCATAAAAAATCTCTTGACAGGCTTCTCTGCATATTCACTGTCATGTTTTCTTACTGCAAGACAGAATCTTCTAAGGGTTGCTGCAGTCGGCACCGCATTCCCTTTCCTTGCTGTTTTTCCGTCCTCTTTAAGTTGCACATCCAGTACCCAGTGCTGCGCCTCTATATTCCAGTGACTTCTTTTTATCTTCAGCAGCGTTTCCGCATCTATACCCTCCAGATTGGTTATCACATATGTCCTGCTGTTCTTTATCTCTGCTTTTCCGCTTACCTTCTCTGTCACTGTCTTATCTATTATCCCTATACCTGCCACTGTTCATTTGCAGTCTTGTTTGATATCATGGCAAACCCAAATTTTAGACTATTGAGTATGTCTATGCAGGCATACAGAATTTCATTTTCGTTCTGAATTGACCACCTGCTTTTGTCCATAAGAGTGACTATCTTATATATCTGGGCGCGTATCTCGTCTTTAAGCTTTTCTTCGCTTAAATCATTTTCTTCGGATCCGCATTTAAAGTAAACAGTCCATATATTCGGTATATATTTATTAAAGGCCTGCATATTCATTCCCAGCTGTACATAGATGCAATCATCCGAACAGTTTTCTATATAAAACGGCACTTCTCTGTTTATTACCCACAAGTCGCCGGATTCAAGGTTTGCGGGGCTGTTGTTAACAATGCCCGTCATTGTTCCCCGAAGAACAAAATAAAGGTTCATATTGTCGTTGTGCCAGTGTATCGGCTTGTCCCTGCCGCATATTGATACATTTATCATATTCTCAATCATAGCAATATCTCTCTTTCAATCGGCCACTTCATACCTTATAGTCTACAACTGATACTTAGTACCTCTTCCTTTGCCTGTGCATTTTACAAAATTCTTTTCCGTCAGCATATTCAGAAGTCTGATGGTTTTAGCTCTGCTGAAGCCTGAGGATTTGGAAATTTCACTGCTTGACAGCTGATAAGCTCCTTTAAGCACACTGATAATTTTTGCTTCATCTTCTGTAACATCATAGGTGGTTTTTAATACAGGCAGAATTACACTTATAACATTCTCTGTAATATTAAACTGCGGCTTAACAGCGGCATCCCGATACAGTTCCAGAATACGGCTTATTCCTGTTCCAAACATTTCTATATAGTGCATTCTAAAAAACACATTTCCCAGTATGGGGTTTCTAAGATATGATATACCGCCGCTCAGGTATTCTCCTCTGGTAATTCCCTTGGGAAGTCCTCCCGGCGAATTTATTTCAATTCTATCCTTAAACATAGCAATTCGTATATGCGAATTAATGTCCCATTCACGATGTATTAATGCATTGGCAACGGCTTCACGATAAGCAGCTTCCGGAATAAGTTCTACAGTTTTTCTTTCTATTCCTGATATTTCTTCATACTGATAATATCTCTTAAAGTATGAGACAGCCTTATCATACTGCTCCAATACAGAAACTCTGCTGACTGTTTCTCTCTCCATTATCTCACTGATTGAATTACCGAAACGGGCAATGTCTGTACCGTAAAAATTATTTACATCAGAAAATATGGCAGCAGCATTATTGTATTCCCCGTCTTCTGTAAAAAAGCCTAATGTACGCAAAACATCTTCGGACAGCGCTTTAATTCCCATAGTTTTCTTCATTTTTGTTTCCAGCGCTTCAAATGTAAGAAGATTGTTTCCATATGATAATTCTTCAAAAGAAAGATTGGCGCCTTCAATCGCAAGCTTTCTGAGTTCTCCCTGATCGGTTTCTATAGTAGCCGTGTCGCTTCTCCTATAGGCTTTCCCTTTATATAAATATGGAGTGTATCTGCCCTTGCTTACCTCAAGACATACGGTATTATCATCATTTACACTCAAGTTAAAATCCGGTTTGGGTGATATACTGTCATTAATCTTGTTCTCTATATCAAGACACACCTTTTGAGGATCTGCAAACCCTATACTGTCGCCATTATCTCCTACACCAAACAATATCCTGCCATCCCCAAAGTTTGCAAAGGCGCTTACAGTTTTTAAAAATGTATTTGTTATTTCGGATTTGAACTCTAAATATCTGTTCTCTTTCATCACAACACCTCTTATACAACATATTTTAAATAATCGTATCATAAGCGAGACGCAAATGCAACGTATTTTTTTACGTCTCATTTGCGTCTCATTTTTCGTTTCATTTTAAAATTTACGTTTCACTCGAGCTGCTTATATAAATATATCCAGAAAATCTAAAACATTACCTGTGCCATCTAATATATTGCTCACTAAATCATTATTTATTTCATCCTCCGCAATGACAGTCAGTATCCCTGCCATAAGCACAGTATCTGCGCCTTTTTTGATATCCATTATATATACATCATACTCATCATTCTGCTCTTTATATATTTCGGCAAGCACGCTGCGCCCGCTGTGTATTATCCCCTTGCCTTTTTTAATTCTGAGCTTCCAGTTGTACGGTGATATTTTATATCTGTTTCTGCGTGTTCTCCTGACCTTGCAGACACCTGTATCTGTTTTAATCTTATATACAGGGCTCAGCTTTTCAAAAACAGGCGTTTTAATCTCGGCAACCTTCTCTTTTTTGTCATTGTACAAAGTCTTTTTGAGAACTCCCGATCTGACATAATTAATTCTGTCTTTTTTCTGGTTATATATTTCGTATTCTTTGCCGTGTGTGTTTATAAGGTATATGTACATAGTTTTTCCTCCCTATGATTAATCTCCTAATCAGCATTTTCTACATTATAACACAAAAAGACCCCAAAGGGTCTTTTTGATATATAGATATGATATTATTCGATAATCTCAGTTACAACGCCTGAACCTACTGTTCTTCCGCCTTCTCT
>OLOV01000665.1_pt1 | contig 30067 bp, 29 predicted proteins | sample 1672931 | NCBI WGS metagenome assembly OLOV01 (sample SAMEA3136738, study PRJEB25190) | human gut metagenome | biome: human gut; feature: human-associated habitat; material: faeces | place: Austria | collected 2013 | reverse complement strand
AAAGCATAGACAAAACCCCAGAAAATAAATCTGGGGTTTGTCAATAGTCTGAATATATTTAATAAATATATTTTTATTAATAATAATGATATAAAAAGTAAATTTGAAAGAATTAATGAAGAAAATAATTTTGAAAAAGAAATTAATAAATATTTAAAAAATGAGATAATAGAAAATGTACAATTTTACAATGAAGAAATATGGTCTAGACCACATATACACAATAATATCACCAAAATAGAAATATTAATTTCAAATAATAAAAAATTAATTATCAATCTAGACGAATCTTTAAGCTTTATGAAAATAACAATGAGTTAATAAAAAATAGGCGGGATCATATACAAAATCTCGTCTATTTTAATTTGCTTTAACAGTAAGAAATTCTTCCATAACAATAGAAACATTTTTAAATTCATCTTCAAAGAAATGAGAATAAACTCTATCAGTAGTTTGAAGACTTGAATGACCAACTTTTCTACTAATAATTTGAGTTTGGATACCTTTAGCAATCATAAGTGTTACATTAGTATGCCTTAATCCATAGAAAGTAATTTTTTTCAAGCCATATTTATTAATTATTTTACCTAATATTTTTGTAGGCGTATCTGGATGAATATCAGCACCATAATCAGTAGTGAAAACTCTTTTGCTTCCTTACCACTTAGAACCAAGAAGAAGTTTTTGCTTTAATTATTCTTTTTGCCATTTTTTAAGAATTTCAAAAGTAGTTGTATTTGCCAAGTGAAAATGATTATGTTTGAAGGAGAGAAATAGTTCCTTATAGAGTTACGAAAGCAAAGTTTTATTCAACTAAATATAGCATAAAGAAAAAATATAAGCCTAAAGGAATAATTGCATTATTATATTATTATAAGTTTTTTATTAGGCTTTTATAAAAAGAATAATATTGAATACAAGTTAACACCAGAAATGCAAAAAGCAGTTAAGAAAATGGAATTTTATTCAGAACAAATTAGGTTTATGTGTAAATATAAATTAGAAACAACAGGTGCAGTAGATGAACTAAAAGATAAAAAATTAAGAGAAAAACAAATAATACTTAATAAAAGAAACAAATTATATTATTGCAGAAATAAGTGAAATAATGAGGAAGATAAGGATGCTATTACTAAAGATATTATTATTGTTACAGATATGCTTAAGAAAGTTAAGAAAGAAATAAAACTATGTGATGTAATTTATAATAATGTTCCAGAAATAAAACAGCAAATTAAAGAAGTAGAAGATAAGGAACAAACTAAAGAACAAAAGAAAAATAAAATTAATGCAAGATATTAATACTAAATTTTTATTATTTATAAATACGGAAAAGATTGTTAATTATTTAAAAATATGATATAGTTACAATGAAATTATATAAATAAAAAAAAGAGGTAAAAAATGTTAAATGAAAATATTGTAGTTTTAGGAAAAAAATCACATAATAAAGCATCTGAGACATATTTAGATGTGAAATTAATGTATAAAAATGATATATGGACAGGTTGGATTCCAATAGAGTATAGAAGAACAGGATTATTTTTAAAAGAAGATAAAGATATATCTAAATATTTTAATTTAATTTATGAAAAATTGAATCCTGAAAACTATGCTAAATGGAAACAAAGTCAAGAAGAGTTTTGGAATTCAAAAAAGAATGCAAATGTTACAAAATCATTTTATGATTGTTTAGAAGATAACTTAGCAAAATGGGTTTGTGTGAATTGTAAATTACCTAAAAATCCAAATTGGGCTAGAAGAATACAAGATTTAAAAGAATTTGGATATACAATTTCCACTGATACACATAGATTTTGTAACAAATGCAATTCTTATACTTCACATTTAATGTTATTACCATTAGACAGACAACAAGAAAATGGAAACGGATATGAAACATGGTCTTTAGAATTAAGAAAAAGAATTATTAAAGTTTTAAATGCTATCGATGTATATGAAAATGTAAAATCACCTCATTGTTTACCAGATCACAAATTTTCAGAAATAAGATGGGATGAGAACACAAAAGGTGAAAATCCTGATAATATGAGTGATGAAGAAATACAACAAAAATTTCAACTATTAACAAATCAAAGAAATCAACAAAAAAGAGAAATATGTAGAAAATGTTATCAGACAGGTAAAAGAGGAGTGATTTTTGGAATACCATTTTATTATGAAGGAAATGAAAACTGGGATGAATCTATTCCTAAAACAGGAAAAGATGCTGAAAAAGGTTGTATAGGATGTCCATGGTACGACATAAAAAAATGGAGAGAAGAATTAATTAAAACATTAGAAAAAAATAATTAGGAGGAATTTATGAAAATAGAGACAGTTGGAAGTGTTTGCTCTGGAATAGAGGCAGCATCAGTTGCATGGAAAAAAAATAATTATAAATTCAACTGGTTTTCAGAAATAGCAGAATTTCCATCACAAGTATTAAAAACGAAATACCCAGAAATTCCAAATCTTGGAGATATGAATAAAATACCAAGTTTAATAGAAAATGGAGAGGTTGAAGACTCTGATCTAATATGTGGAGGTACACCTTGCCAAGCATTTTCATTAGCAGGATGGAAAAAAGGATTAAATGATGATAGAGGAAATTTAACTCTTAAGTTTGTAGATATAATAGAGGCTAATGACTTAATCAGAGAGAATAAGCATAAAAATAAAACTATTATTTTTTGGGAAAATGTTGAAGGAGTATTGAAAGATAAGACAAATGCATTTGGATGCTTAATCTCATCATTAGCTGGACTTGAAAATGTAATAGAAAACAAAAAATGGCCTAATGCTGGTATTGTAAGAGGTCCAAAAAGAAATGTTGCATGGAGAGTATTAGATGCAAAATATTTTGGAGTGCCACAACAAAGAAGAAGGTTATATTTATTAGCAGGAGGGAAAGATTTTTGTCCTGAAAATGTTCTATTTGAGAATAGTGAAAAAAGTGTTTATAAGCAAATAACTAAACCATTAAAATTTGAAAAAGATGATCATAAATTTGAGGTTTTTAGAGAATATACAGATTGCTTATATGCTGCATATGGAACAAAATGGAATGGAAATGCAGCTGCATATAATGGTTCATTATATGTAGTACAAGATGATAAAATACGAAGATTATCTCCTGTTGAATGTGAAAGACTTATGGGATTTCCTGATGATTATACTAATATAAAAGGTGCATCATATACAAAAAGATATCAAGCTATAGGAAATTCATGGGCAGTTCCTGTTGTTGAATGGATAGGAGATAGGCTTGAAAATGTAAATACAGAAAAATCAATTATACAGGAAAATAATTTTATAATAGAAAATTATACTAATAGACTTAGTGATGGAACATATATTGGATTTGATAATGATATAAGCGATTATACAAATATAAATTGTACAGAAATTCCAGACAATATTATAGAATCAAATATGAAGGATATTATTTCGATAGATGCTCCTCAGAATATTTACATTTCTCCTGTAGGATGTACAGGAATTTTGAGAAGAAAAGATGAAAGAAATATCAATATGAATGAAAGACTTGAAAATGTAATGAAAAACATTTCATCACAAATGTCTTTTGAAGAGATAGAAAAAATATCAAGAAGACAAAAGAGAGCAATTAATAATGTTTGATAAAAATACCAGAAGAATTAACTTCTGGTATTTTTTAAAAACAATTAAAAAATGCATACAATATGTATTGAAAAAAATTGTATTAAATGATAGAATAATGGAAGAATTTGGAAAAAGATGCAAAAATTACTATTTTAAATTTTAAAGAAATAAAAGGCTAAAAATAAAAGTTCTAGAGAACTAGAACTTCAAATTCACCTAAGTGAAACCAATTTTCTTGGCATTTAAGGTTAAACCTTATTTTAACTCATTATGCTATTTTAGATAGTAATTTTAATAGCATCTTAACTATATCACGAGTAGGAGGGAAAGTCAAGTGAAAAATGAAAAAAATTATAATATAGGATTAGATATAGGAGTTGGCTCAGTTGGTTGGTGTGTAACTAATGAAGATAGCAATATCTTAAAAAGAAACGGAAAAAATATGTGGGGAGCTAGAATTTTTGAAGAAGCAAGTACAGCAAAAGAAAGAAGGACATATAGATCCAATAGAAGAAGATTAAGAAGAAGAAAAGAAAGAATAAATATTTTACAAAGTTTGCTCCTAGAGGATGTGGAAAGAGAATATCCAAACTTTTTTGAAATGTTAAGAGAAAGTTCTTTTGATTATGAGGATAAGATTACTGCAACATCTATATTAGGAGAGAAATATAATTTGTTTTCGGAAAAAAATTTTACTGATGTAAAATATTATAAACAATTCCCAACAATATATCATTTAAGAAATTATTTAATAAACACTACAGAAAAAGCAGATATAAGGTTAGTCTACTTGGCTATTCACCATATAATCAAATATAGAGGTAACTTTTTACATGAAGGAAATTTTGCCGAAACTACAACTGAAGTTGAAAACAAACTTAGCAATATTCTAAATTTCCTAATGGATAACTATGGAATAAAACTGAAAACAAGTAAAGATAAAATATTTGAAACATTAAGCGAAAAAAATCTATCTAAAGCTAACAAAAAAGATGAAATAGTTTCATACTTTGATTTTATAAAAGAAGAAAAACAAGTAGTTGTAAATATTATAAGTGCATTTTTAGGATACCAATTTGATTTAAGTAAAATTTTTGAAATAGAACTAGAAAAAACAAAAATATCCTTTTCATCAGATATCGAAAGTGAAGAAGAAATAAGAGAAGTGTTGCAAGATAATGCAGAAATATATGATAGTATGAATACTATATACAGTTGGTATATATTACAAGACATTTTAAAAGGAAGAACATATGTTTCAGAAGCTTTTATAGATAAATATAAAAAATATTCTAACGATTTAAAGCTATTAAAAAATGTTTATAAAAAATATTTTCCAAATGACTATAAGAATATGTTTAGAAAAACAGGTGAGAACAACTATGCAACATATAATGGCAAAACTTCAGGTAAAACTTGTAAAAAATGCAAAGCAGAAGATTTCTTTAAAGCATTAGAAAAGAAAATAGAAGAATTACCAGAAGATTGCAAGGAAAAAGAAATTATAATAAAAGAGATTAAGGATAATAATTTTTTAAGAAAAATAAATGTAATAGACAATGGTGCCATTCCTAATCAGTTACACTTAAAAGAATTAAAGATAATATTAGAAAATCAATCAAAATATTATAAAACATTAGCAGAGAATAAAAATAACATTATAGATTTATTTTCATTTAGAATCCCATATTATGTTGGTCCGCTATCAAATGGAAAAAGTAACTGGTCTTGGATAATTAGAAAAAGTGATGCACCAATTAGACCATGGAATTTTAAAAATATAGTAGATGAAGATGCTACAGCAGAAGAATTTATAAAGAGAATGACAAATAAATGCACATACATACTAAATGAAGAAGTTATGCCAAAACAATCATTATTATATTCAAAATTTTGTGTTTTAAACGAATTAAACAATGTTAAAATAGATAATAGACATTTATCTAGAGATACTAAAAAGAAAATAATAGATACACTTTTTAAAAACAAGAAAAAAGTGACAATTGCTATGCTTAAGGAATTTTTAAAACATGAAGGAATTTCTGTAGATATTATAACTGGTATTCCTGATGGAAATAACTTTAATTCTAACATGATATCATATATAGATATGAAAAAAATACTTGGAAAAGTTGATGAAAGTAATTTTGAACAATGTGAAAATCTTATATATTGGATAACAATTTTTGAAGAAAAGAAAATATTAGAAAGAAAAATAAAGAAATCCTATCCAGAACTTACAGGAGACCAAGTTAATAAATTAATTAAACTACAATACTCCGGGTGGTCAAGATTGTCAAAAAGGTTAATATTAGGATTAAAAGCAAATGATGGTGAGACAATTATGGAAAAATTAGAGAAAACATCTCAAAATTTTATGCAAATAATAAATCAAAAGGAGTATGGATTTGATAAACAATTAGAAAAACTAATGCCAAAAACAACAGGCAGAGTAAAATACAAAGATGTTGATGAAATATTAACATCACCAGCAAATAAGAGAGCAATATGGCAAACAATATGTGTAGTAAACGAGATTACAAAAATAATGAAAAGAAAGCCAAAAAATATCTATATAGAATTTGCTAGAAATGAAGAACAAAAAAAAGTAATGAAAGATAGCAGAGCGAAGCAATTATTTAAGAAATATGAAGAAATAGAAAATCAATTGAAGTATTTAAAAAATTATGACCATAATGTATATAAAGAATTAAAACAACATCAAAGTGATAAAACTCTTAATGAAAAAATGTATCTATACTATATTCAAAATGGAAAATGTTTATATAGTGGAAAGGCTCTAAATATAGATGAACTGCATATGTATGAAGTTGACCACATAATCCCTCAATCATATATAAAAGATGATAGCATCGATAACAAGGCTTTAGTTATAAGAGAAGAAAATCAAAGGAAAAAGGATAGTTTGTTATTATCAGATGAAATTATTAACAAACAAACAGAATGGTGGAAGAGCTTAGTGGATAATGGACTTATAAGCCAAGCGAAGTTTTACAAATTAATTAGAAGAAAAATGTTTGAAACAGATAATGATAGAGAAAAATTCATTCAAAGGCAACTAGTAGAAACAAGACAAATTACTAAATATGTTACTAATTTATTAGTAAATGAATATAAAGATACAAATGTATATGCAATAAGAGCTGAATTAACACATAGTTTTAGAGAAAAATATAGAATTTACAAAAATAGAAATATAAACAATTATCATCATGCACAAGATGCTTATATATTAAATGTTATTGGAAATATACTAGACCAAAAATGGATAGGTATAGATGAATTTAAATATAATACATATGTAAAAAAATATTTTAAAAGTGAAATTGATTCAAAAGAAAAATATGGTATTATTATGAATTTTATCAATAAGTATGTAAACATTGAAGCAGTAAATAGAATAATACAATACAAAGATTGTTTCATGAGTAGAATGCTAGAAGAACAAACAGGTATATTTTACAAGCAAACAATATACAGCCCACAGGATAAAAAGAATAAACCGAGTCTCCCATTAAAAATAAATAGGTCAGTAGAAAAATATGGAGGATATTCAGGTGAAAACAAAGCATATTATACTATTTATGGTTACACGAATAAGAAAAATGAAAATGAATATCAATTAGTAGGAATCCCAATACAGGTATCATATAAAATAAAACAAGGTAAAGAAAATATTGAGAATTACATTAAAAACACTTATTTAAAAGATAAAGAGTATTATAATTTTAAAATTATTAAGAATAAGATATTAAAAAATCAAGAATTTCTAGATGAAAATAATGAACCAATGCGATTTTGTAGTGATACAGAGATAAGACCAAGTAAAGAACTGATAGTAAATAGCACAATGGCAGAATTAATATATTTAATGAACTGTGATAAAAATAAGTTAGATGATAATCAAAAGAAAAAATTAGAAACAAGATATGAATATATGTTTAATTATCTAATGGATAAAATATATAAAGAATATAAAATATTCCAATCCATATATATAAAAATAAAAGAAAAGAATCAAATATTTTTAGAACTTAATGAAGAAAATAAAAAATCAACCATTAATGGAATAATAAATTTAATGGAAACAGGTCAAGGAAATCTAAAAGCTCTAGGATTAACCGAAAGGGAAGGAAGAAAATCCGGACAAAAATTTAAAACAGAGAAATTATTAAAAATGACATTTATAGATAAATCTGTTACAGGAATGTATGAAAGAAGGTTTAAAATAAATGGGATGGAGAACAGTAATAGTAAACAAAAATTGCAAATTAAGTTATAAAAATGACTATTTAATTATTAGAAGCGAAGAATTACAAATGATTCATTTATCAGAAATAAATACAATAATTGTTGAAACTGGTATGGTATCTATAGCATCTTATCTAATAAATGAACTCGCAAAGCAAAAAATCAAACTAATATTTTGTGATGAAAAACATAATCCATCATGTGAAATAATGCCATATTATGGTTCATTTAATACTAGCAAAAAAATATTAAATCAGATTAATTGGAACAAAGAAAAAAAAGAAAAAGCTTGGCAACAAATTGTAAAATATAAAATTCATAATCAAGCAATGTTATTAAAAAAAGTAAATATATCAGGACATGAAAAACTGATTGAATATGAAGAACAAGTAGAGCCAGCTGATAAAACTAATAGAGAAGGACATGCAGCTAAAGTATATTTTAATTTATTATTTGGGATAGATTTCTGTAGAGGAAAAGTTGATAATACCAATATAGCCTTAGATTATGGGTACTCAATACTATTATCAATGTTAAATAAAGAAATAGTAAGTAAAGGTTATATTACACCATTGGGGCTAAATCATAAGAGTGAATTTAATCAATTTAATTTAACATGTGATTTAATGGAAATATATAGGCCATTAATTGATGAAATAGTATATAAAAATAGAGAGTTTGCATTTGATAAAACATATAAATATAAATTAATAGATGTAAGTAATCAAAAAGTAAAAATTGAAAATAAAGAGCAATATCTTTCTAATGCAGTTCCAATATTTATAACCAGTGTATTTGATTTTCTAGAAGACAAAGAAGAAAGTAAAATATTAAATTATGAGTTTTAGATATATGAGAATATTAGTATTTTTTGATTTACCAACAGAAACTGCAAAGGATAGAAAAATATATTCAAAATTTAGAAAATTTTTAATAAATGAAGGTTTTATAATGTTGCAAGAGTCAGTATATGCAAAACTAGCTCTCAATAATTCAATAGTAAACTCTATAAAAGATAAAATATACAAAAACAACCCACAACAAGGAATAGTTCAAATGCTTGTAATTACAGAAAAACAATTTAGTACCATAGAATATGTTGTAGGAAATAAAAATAATAACATATTAGATAGTACAGAAAGGCTTATAATACTATGAAATTAAAAATAAATGGATTTAACAATGAAATTATTTTTAATGATGAAAATATAAATATTTTGGAAATTAAAGATTCAAAATGTTTTACACATATAATTGAAATATTAAATGAAAAAATAAATGGAATAGAATCAAATGAAATATTTTTGTTAGACAATAATGAAAATGAACTAAATATGGGTAAAGAAATGTATATGATATTTGATTTATTTAATATTGATTATAACTCTAAAAAAATAATAAGCAAAATATATGAAATAATATCAGAAAATATAAAAAAAAATCAGGATCATGAAATTGAAAATGAAACAATAAAATTAAGAAATTATATAATACAAGAAATTAATGAATTACCATTTGAATTTGTTATGAAAAGGGAATTAGAAATTTCAGAAATTCTTAAACTCTATAATTTAAAAATTGATCCTATAAATTATACTAGTATTTTAGAAAGAGCAGAACTTTTAATAGATATCATTTCTACTTTACAAATAGCTAAAATACTTGTGTTGCCAAATTTGAAAATTTATCTATCAGAAGATGAACTAGTTGCATTATATAAATATTCATTGTATAATAATGTAAAATTACTTTTAATAGAAAGATATAATACAAAAAAATTAAAATATGAGAAAACAATGTTGATTGATGAAACTTTTGATGAAGAAATTTTTTAAAACATATCTAAAATAACATAACACGGAGTCATTAACCGAAAAAATCCAACTCAAATTTGAGGTTTTAGAATTATGTTATTTTAGATAGTAACAAAACTGTAATTCCATTAACAGATAGTCAAGCAAGTTTTAGAATTATGTTATTTTAGATAGTAACAAAACTTCGTATTCATCTTCGCTGAGTTTTCTGTATGTTTTAGAATTATGTTATTTTAGATAGTAACAAAACTAGACTAGGTGTTAAAGGAATAAAAGCATTGTTTTAGAATTATGTTATTTTAGATAGTAACAAAACCCAAAGAATTAGATAAAAGAATTAAAACAAGTTTTAGAATTATGTTATTTTAGATAGTAACAAAACTTTACGTTGTTACAAAAGAGGTGTTATATGTTTTAGAATTATGTTATTTTAGATAGTAACAAAACTACATCAGTTCCACCAGTCCATTCTCCTAAGTTTTAGAATTATGTTATTTTAGATAGTAACAAAACTGTTCCTGTTATGTCTTGCTGAGTTAATGTGTTTTAGAATTATGTTATTTTAGATAGTAACAAAACCTATGTATTAAATGAAGATGTCATTTATATAGTTTTAGAATTATGTTATTTTAGATAGTAACAAAACATTATAAACTAGTTCTTATGAAAATATCTTGTTTTAGAATTATGTTATTTTAGATAGTAACAAAACATTGTTAGCAGTAGTAGATGTACCAGCAAAGTTTTAGAATTATGTTATTTTAGATAGTAACAAAACAGTTAGATATACACAAACAAACAACATAAGTTTTAGAATTATGTTATTTTAGATAGTAACAAAACAGTAATCTATGGTGGATACTTAATCGCTGAGTTTTAGAATTATGTTATTTTAGATAGTAACAAAACAAATGGTGCGGTCTAAGTGAGCAGGACATCTGTTTTAGAATTATGTTATTTTAGATAGTAACAAAACGTTATTTAATAGATAAAACAAGATTTTCAGTTTTAGAATTATGTTATTTTAGATAGTAACAAAACATACGGAAATATTTGCTACAAACATTAAGAGTTTTAGAATTATGTTATTTTAGATAGTAACAAAACAGATATGAAGATGTAAGAGACAATATGAACGTTTTAGAATTATGTTATTTTAGATAGTAACAAAACAAATAAAATTAAAGACCAAGCGATAACAATGTTTTAGAATTATGTTATTTTAGATAGTAACAAAACACAACACAAGTGGGATATTTTAGCTCAAAGTTTTAGAATTATGTTATTTTAGATAGTAACAAAACTGTGCTACAACCTTTGAATTTACTTGTCTGTTTTAGAATTATGTTATTTTAGATAGTAACAAAACTATAAAATCAAACTTTGTTGTTATTGGATTGTTTTAGAATTATGTTATTTTAGATAGTAACAAAACATGAGAAATTTATAAAAAGATATTCATTAGGTTTTAGAATTATGTTATTTTAGATAGTAACAAAACTTGTTCCATATCGGCTCGCAATTTCTGATGTTTTAGAATTATGTTATTTTAGATAGTAACAAAACATTTTTAATTGTTTCTAAAGTAGGGCAAATGTTTTAGAATTATGTTATTTTAGATAGTAACAAAACCAACGCAGATGACGAAAGTTTAACTTTATAGTTTTAGAATTATGTTATTTTAGATAGTAATAAAACTCGATATCATCAAATCTGAAATAAATATTGTGTTCTTCACTTTTATTGTCTATATACTTAGCCTCAGAATTTTCAACTTTTATCATTTCTAATGAATTATTTTCAGATTCTTGAATAGAATATTTAGTGGTAGTATTGACATCTTTATTTGAAGATGGTATTCTATTAGTAGAAGAAGAGTTAGCAACGTTGGAATATTGTATTCCTTCATTGAAATCTAATTCTTCATTTTTTTTGTGTTTCCAGGGACACCTACCAAAAACAGGTTTAAAACACATCAAAAAATTCTATCAGCTTTATTTTGAATAGTTTTATTTTAGCATTTAAACTTGATTTGTTTGTGATTCTAGATGCCTTATTTTTAGATTATGTCTTTCTTTTTCTTTCAAGGTTTCCTTTATCCAATCTGTTTCACATCATTGACTAACCCACAACACAAATATAAAATAATTTCAAATTATATATAAAAATACTTAGTAAATATGATATAATATAAATATTAAATAAAATTTTGTCGAGGTGTAACAATGAAAAATATTGATATAACAGAAAAAATAATATATATTGGAGCAGATGATAAAGATATTGATTTATTTGAAAGTCAATATATTGTTCCAAATGGAATATCATATAATTCATATTTAATAATGGATGAAAAAATTGCAATTATGGATACAATAGATAGAAGAAAAACTGAAGAGTGGATACATAATTTAGAAAAAGCATTAGATGGTAGAGAACCTGATTATTTAATAGTTTCTCATTTAGAGCCAGACCATGCATACAATATTGAAAACATAATGAAAAAATATCCAAGAATGAAAATAGTAGGAAATAATAAAGCACTAACACTTATTCCACAATTTTTTAATATTCCAAATTTTGAGGAAAGACAAATTGAAGTTAAAGAAGGAGACAAATTAATTTTAGGAGAACATATATTAAATTTTATAATGGCTCCAATGGTGCATTGGCCTGAAGTAATGATGACATATGAGCAAAAAGAAAAAATATTATTCTCTGCTGATGGCTTTGGAAAATTTGGTACTTTAGATACTGATGAAGAATGGGACTGCGAGGCAAGAAGATATTATTTTGGAATAGTTGGAAAATATGGATTACAAGTTCAATCAGTATTAAAAAAAGCAAGAAATTTAGATATAAGAATGATTTGTCCATTACACGGTCCAATTTTAAAAGACAAGTTATCACATTATATAGAAAAATATGATATTTGGAGTTCATATAAATCAGAGAGTGAAGGAATTTTTATTGCCTGTTGCTCAATACATGGAAATACGATGCAGGTTGCAGAAAAATTAAAAGAAATATTAGAAGAAAAAGGCATAAAAAAAGTTGTATTATCAGATTTAGCAAGAGAAGATTGGGCAGAGTGTATAGAATATGCCTTTAGATATCCAAATTTGATTTTATTAGCACCAACATATAATATGGAAGTATTTACACCTATGAGGAATTTTTTAAATAATTTGAAAGAAAGAAACTATCAAAATAAAAAGGTTGCTATTATTGAAAATGGCACATGGGCTCCAAATTCTGCAAAGTGTATGAAAGAATTATTAGATACTATGAAAAACATAGAAATAGTAAAGCCAATTATTACAATAAAATCAACTATGAAAGAATCTAATATTTTAGAATTAAAAAATTTAGCAAATAATTTTCTAGATTAAATAACGGAGGGAATATGAAAAATCTTAAAATTACAAATAAAATATCTCAAGGGATGTATGTTTTAACAACTAATAATGGTGGATGTATAGTTGATAGTGTGTCTCAAATAAGTGCAGGAGACAATCCATTATTGGCAGTTTCTATAATGAAAAAGAATAATACTAATTTGTTACTTAAGAATAATAGAAAATTTGCTATCTCTATATTAGGAAAAGAAACAGATGGAGAAATTATTAAAACATTCGGGTTTAATTCTATGAGAGAAATAAACAAGTTTGAAAAAGTTGATACGAAAAAGATAGAAGGATTAGAAGTAATTAGTAATTCATTAGGATATATGATATGTGAAATAGTTGATTATATAGACAATGATACACATACTTTATTTATAGGAAAAATTATTGAGGCAGATCTAGAAAAGGATGATGAACCAATGACATATTTATATTATCAAGAAAATAAAGAAAAATTATTAAAAGTAAAAACTGCTAACAATCAAACAGCTTGGATTTGTACCATTTGTGGATTTATATATTATGGAGAAGAACTGCCAGATGATTATAAATGTCCTGTATGTGGAGTAGATAAAACCTTATTTAAAAGGAAAAAATAAAGGAGATATCAAAATGCAAATTGAATTAAATAAAAATGAAAAAATAGTTAACAATATTAAAGAAGGTTTAAAAAGAAATGATGGTTATTGTCCTTGTAGATTAGAAAAAAATGAAGATACTAAATGTATGTGTAAAGAATTTAGAGAACAAATTGCTAATCCAAATTTTGAAGGATATTGCCATTGTATGTTATTTTATAAATATAAATAGTGGGAGATGAGTTAAATGGAAGTAAAATTATCAAATGAAAACTTTAATAAAGAAGTTCTGAACAGCGAAAAGCCAGTTCTAGTTGATTTCTGGGCAACTTGGTGTGGACCATGTAAGATGATAGCTCCAATAATTTCAGAAATTTCAGAAGAATTTAATAATAAAGTTAAAGTAGGAAAAGTAAATGTTGATGAAGAAAAAGAATTAGCAATTAAGTATGAAATATCAAGCATTCCGACTTTAGTAATATTTAAAAATGGAAAAATATCTAAAACACTAATAGGATTTAGACCTAAAGAGGAAATAAAAGAAGTATTAAATAATATTTAATAAATAATTTAAGAAGGGAGGTAAAAAATATGAAATATGAATGTATAGCTTGTGGTTATATTTATGATGAAGCAGTTGAAGGAGTTAAATTTGAAGATTTACCTACTGACTGGGTATGCCCACTATGTGGAGTAGGAAAAGATATGTTTAAAAAAGTAGAAGAATAGGAATGTTTCCAGGGACACCTGTTTTTAGGGACACCTACCAAAACAGGTTTAAAATACATCAAAAAAGCTGAGAGAATTCTATCAGCTTTTTTTTAACATTTACAACACTAATACAAACACAAATATAAAATAATTTCAAATTATATATAAAAATACTTAGTAACTATGATATACTATAAATATTAAAGAAAATTTTGAAAGAGGAGAAAATAATGAAAAAAAGTTTTTTAGATACAGTGGGAAGTATATTTATAATATATAAAATGTTACCACTAATAATAATTGTAGTGATATTATTAATAATTGGATATTTTAGATTTGCAAAACCTGTCGAAAAAGAATATGAATCCTATGGATATGGAAAGTTTGAAACTGCTCAAATAGACCCAATGACAGGGGAAATAATCCCTAAAGATAAAATAAGCACATATAACAATTCTAGTAAAACCATTGTTGGCATAGATGGAGAAAAAGTAAGTTTTACATATATAAATAAAACAAGAGATAAAATATGTAATTCTTTAAAAGAAACTGGTGAAATCGCAAATGAAAGTACCTTGAAAGTAGCTTGTGATATGTTGTTAGTAGAAAAATTAGGAGTAACATATGAGATAAAAGATAATAGTTTATATATCAATGGAATGTGGATGTCAGGGAAAATTGATTGTAGAGATACAATAAATTTAATAGTGAAAAAGATTTATAGAGAACAAAACGGATTAACACCTTAAGTAAAAAATATACAAAACTGAAACTTTTACTATATAACAAAAGTATTATAATAGAAAGGTAATGGTGATTTAAATGAAAAAATCCACAAAAATTATTCTTTTAATTCTTGTCATAATAATTCTTACACTCGGAGCAATGTACTTAATAGACTTAAACAGAATGAAAGACAATAAACCAGTAGTATTTAGCACTTGGGGACGTAAATATGCACCACCAGAGGAAGATAGAATTAACACAAAACTAAACATAGTTGTATCTTTAGAAGATGAAATTTCTGCAAATACAGCTTGGTGTGGCACTTTTAATTTAATTTGGAATGACCTAAAAAATGACTTAGCAAAACAAGATATTGTATTTACTCCACAATCTAAAGTAGCAGAAAATTTAAACAAGGGAACTTTTAATACATCTCAGTTATCAGAAGATAGTTATTACAAAGTATATGGAAAGACTTCTAAAGAGTTAAAAAAACAAATAGAAAAAGCCATAAAAGAAAAATTTAATGAAACAAGTGATATACTAGATGACTTTGATTGGGAGAAGGATCCAAACCAAAGCTATTTTCTATATGCCATGCTAAAAAAGGAATTTGAATTTCCAATGGTATTTACAGAGCTTGAAAATGGCGAGTTTGGAAACTACAAAAATGTAAGATATTTTGGAATTAATTCAAGCACTGAAAAACAAGTAAGAGAACAAGTTAAAGTACTATACTATAATTCAAGTAAAGATTTTGCTGTAAAATTAAAAACAAAAGGCAATGATGAAGTAATTATTTCAAGAGGAAATAAAGAAAAAACATTTGGAGATATTTACAAAGGTATATTATCAAGTGCAGAAAAATATGAAGGTACTACAGATTTTACTGTTGTAGATACTTTAAAAATACCAAATATAAAGTTTAACTTAAAAAAAGAAATAACAGAAGTAGAAAAAAAACCATTTTTATTTTCAAATGGAGATGAATACTACATTGAAAAAGCTCTGCAGACCATAGAATTTGAACTAGATAAAAGAGGTGGAAAAATAAAAAGTGAAGCAGGGATGATGGTAAATCTAAGAGCTGCAATAAATCCAGAAGAACCAAGGGAATTCCTAGTTGATGATACTTTCACAATATTTTTAAAAGAAACAGAAAAAGACCTACCATACTTTGCAGCACAAATTTCAGATATATCTCAAGTTCAAAGTGATATAAAATAAGAATAAAACTGGGGCAATTCCCCAGTTTTATTCTACACTTTTTAAACTCTCAATCATATCAATTTTCTTTAGAACAAAATGAATTATAAAATTAACAATAAATGAGAACAATAGTGTAATAACAGCAGAATAAACATAGCTTATAGGTTTTATATTTCTCATAAATTTCAAAACATCAATCTCAATACTTCCAATTATTGCACTAGTTAAAAATGTTCCTAGTATTAATCCGAGTGCTATTCCTAATACTGTAAAAATAATATTTTCCTTGTTTATATAATTATCTACTTCATTATCATGGAAACCTAGCACCTTAAGTGTTGCAATTTCTCTTTGCCTTTCTGTAATATTAATATTAGCTAGATTATATAGAACTACAAAATCAAGCATTGCAGAAGCTACAATAAGTACTACCACAACATAATTCATAGTATTTAGCATATCACTTACAGATTTCATTAAAACACTTATTGATGATATTGAGGCCACGCCATTCATAGTTAAAATATTTTCGGAAATCTCATTTTGAACTTCATCACTAATATTTTTAGTATTTAAATATACAATATTTGTTTCATATGATTTAATATTTTGCTCATAAATTTCTTTTGACATATACACATAATGCCCAACATGATTTTTAGTTATGTTTTCAATTTTGAATTGATATTGTATATCATCTCCATCAATAAAAGTTATTTCATCACCAATAGTTACGCCAAGAGTTTCAGCTGCTTTATCTGTTATTATAATTCCTCCATTAGATATACTAATAGTTTCTTCAGTTTGATAATTAATTAAATTATACACACTACTATAATTATCCAAGGAATTAGGCACGAATACTGTAACATTGCAACTTGTGTTTTCATTGCTTAATTTACCAGCTGTTGCACAAACCTCAACAAAATTTTCTATATTTTCATTATTCTGCAAATATTCTTCTATTTTAGATAATCCATCTGTATTTGATAAAGTAATTGATGCATCATATTTGAAAATTCCATTAAACTGTGCAGCTGGAATATCATCTACAGAATCCCTAATTCCAAAACCTGTAAGCATAAGACCTGTGCACCCTGCAATTCCTACAATTGTCATAATTGCTCTTTTTTTATATCTAAAGATATTTCTTGCAGTTACTTTATGTGAAAAATCAAATCTTTTCCAAAGGAAAGGTATTTTTTCTAGCAAAATCTTTTTACCATTTTTAGGTGGCTTTGGTCTCATGAGTACTGATGGCATTTGTTTTAGTTCACTTCTTGCAACTAGTAGTGTTGCTCCACCAATACATATAAATGAAATAAGAATTCCTATAAATCCTATACCTATTCTATATGTACAATAGAATTTAGGCATATTGTAAATCATAGAATACAAAGCCCATACAATAGTTGGAAGCAAATATAAACCTACTGTCATACCTAAAATTCCACCAATTATGCAAGCAAGAAGAGAGTAAATAATGTATTTAGATATTACTTGTATATTTGTGTAACCAAGTGCTTTCAATGTACCAATTTCAATTCTTTCTTCCTCAATCATTCTAGTCATAGATGTTAAACTTATTAGTACGGCAACTAAATAGAATATTACAGGAAACAGCCTAGCAATATTAGACATTGTTTTTATCGCATCAAATATATTTGTATATCCTGCATTATCAAGCCTATCTTGAATATACCATTTACATTTCTCAATTTTCTTTATTTCCTCTCTTGCATCATCTATTTTAGCTTGTGCTTCATTTAATTTATCTTCAGCCTCTTGTTTTTTAATTTCAAATTCCTTTTTGTTCTTAGATAACTCGTTTTTGCCTTTTCTTATTTCAGCCTTATTTCTGTCAATTTCAGCTCTTGCTTCTTCGAATTTTATAGCAGATTCTTGCTTTGCCCTTTCTAGGTCTGCCTTTTGATTTTCAATTTCTTGTTTTTGAATTTCCTTTATTGAAGCATCAATTGGAGCTGTTTCCAATTGTTGTTCAGCTAATGCAATTTGATTTGCCAAGGCTTCAAATTGCTCCGCCGCTTGTTTTTGCTGAATTTCAAACTCATTTTCAGCATTTTTAATTTTCTTTTCAGAAGAGTTAAGCTGATTTTCAGCATTTCTTATTTTATTTTCAGCATCTCGAAGTTCATTATTTACTTCTTGTTTTTTATCATCAAATTCCTTCTGAGCATCATTTACTTTTTCTGTGGCATCATCTACTAAAGCTTGATATCTAGCATTTTCACGTGTTTCCTTAATATCCTCAATTTTAGCAATAACAGGATTTACAAACTCCAAATATTCATCACTATTTGTAACAGTTTCTTTGGCACCCTTAACAGTTGCATAAAGACCAGTGTAGCAATCCATATTTATCACATTATCTTGTGTGAATATATAAAATGAAACCATACCATTTCCAAGAGTTGTATTTCCTCTTTCAGACGAGATATATACCGGAGTTTCAGCAATTCCAACTATTTCAAACTCTTTTACAGTAAATATTGGGGTATCCTCTGAATCTTTATCCTCATTTTCTAAAAAGATTTTCTTACCAATAAAGCTTTCAGCACCTTCGCCTGTACGAACTATTGCAGGGTCTAATAGACATTCATTATCATTTTCAATATTCCTTCCGGCAATAATAACTGGAACATTTATATTTTCATTAAATTCAATTACTTTACAAATACTTTCTTTATCATCAATTTTAACTAAAGAATCCTTAGTTTGTATGCCATAAACCTTGTCAATACCTTCAACTTCTTGAACTGCAGCAATGTCATCATCTGTTAAACCAAGTGTTGAGAAGATATTTATATCATACAAATTACTACCATCTGCATAATGATCTAAACTATCTAACATATCTGGACTTGTAGCAACTAATCCAGAAAAAAAACCTACGCCCAAAAATGCCATAATTAGTATAGAAAAAAACCTTCTCTTGGTTCTATGTATTGATTTAAAATTATTTTTTAATAATGATTTTTTCAACATTTTCACTTATCCTTACCATTCTATTTTATCAATTGAAATTGGATTTTCATTAATTTCAAATTTTTCAGCAGTTCCATTTTTAAAATGAATTACCTTATCAGCCATTGGTGTTATTGCAGTGTTGTGAGTTATTATAACAACAGTCATTTTTTCACGCTTGCATGTATCTTGAAGCAACTTCAAAATCTGTTTTCCAGTTTTATAATCTAATGCACCTGTTGGCTCATCACATAAAAGTAACTTAGGATTTTTAGCAATAGCTCTTGCAATAGCAACTCTTTGTTGTTCTCCGCCAGACAACTGAGAAGGAAAATTATCTTTTCGACTTTTAAGCCCTACTTTATCTAAAATCTCATCAACATTTAAAGCATCTGAACAAATTTGAGTTGCAAGTTCAACATTCTCCTTGGCAGTTAAATTTTGAACTAAATTATAAAATTGAAACACAAAACCAATATCATTTCTTCTATATTCAATTAATTGTTTGTTAGTTAGTTTTGTAATTTCCTTATTATTTACCCAAACTTCACCAGAAGAAGCTCTATCCATTCCGCCTAAAATATTCAAAGTGGTAGTTTTACCAGCACCACTAGGCCCAACAATAACAACCAATTCGCCTTTTTCAATACTAAAATTAGTGTTATCCAAAGCCTTTATAACAACTTCTCCCATCTTATATTCTTTTACAACATTTTTAAACTCAATGTAAGACATAAAAAACCTACTTTCTTATAACATAAAAATTCAAAATACATTATAACATAAATATTATGAAAATTAACTTAAAATATCCAATATTTTTAAAAAAATTAGCAGTCTCCTCTTGACATTGCTAAAAAAAGGTGTATAATATATTTGCAATTGGAAATAATAACATTAAAGTACATATGTGCAAACCTTTTAGGGTATCAACACATAAAAAGTTAAAAAGGAGGAATGAATTATGATGATGGTACCAAGAAAAAATGGATTTGATATTTTTGATGAGGTTTTCAATGATCCATTTTTTACAAAAAAAGAAAACAAATTAATGAAAACTGATGTAAGAGAAAAGGATGGAAATTATGTGCTAGATATTGACCTTCCAGGATACAACAAAGAAGACATAAAAATAGACTTAACAGATGGATACTTAACAGTTACAGCAAAAAGAGAAGAATACAAAGAAGAAAAAGAACATCACAACACATATATTCACAAAGAGAGATTCTTTGGAGAATGTTCAAGAAGTTATTATGCAGGAGAAAATGTAAAAGAAGAAGACATCAAAGCAAGCTTCAAAAACGGAACACTAGAAATTACATTTCCTAAAGAAGATGTAAAAAAACTAGACGAAGGCAAAAAATATATAGAAATTGAAGAATAAAAACCCCCCTTAATGAACTTTACTTTTTGAGGCATAGTTCATTAAGGGGTTTTTCTACTATAAAACTGCACTTTCCAACAATGTAATTTTTTTGTTATCACAATCAATCTCACAATTAACACCATAAGGAAGTATTCCAATAGGTTCACTATGACCAAAGTTTGCATTATAAATAATTGGCAAATCAGGCCTATGAGCTTCTATGCCTATAACGGTTTTTAAAACTTCTTTATAATCTTTATAATAGATTTCACCTCTAGGCTTACCAACAATAATTCCATTTATAACATTTATAATTCCTTGAGCTTGCAAGGTTCTTAAAATATATTTAACATTTTGTGGAGTTGGTTTTTCCTCACTAGTTTCAATAAATAGAATTTTATTTTTCCATCCATCTAAAGAAGGCCAAATTTCAGTACCATTAATCATATCTAAAAGTTCAATACAGCCACCTAAAAGCTTTCCAGTAGCCTTACCAACACCCTGCAAAACTTCATAACCCTTATTATCTGGGATTCTTTTCTTTTGTTTATTTATATTCTCCTCACACCACTCAAAATGTTCATTTGTCCAATAATCGCATTTTTTAATTTCAAAATTTGGATTAGCATCAAAAAATACGTTGTTTATTGCATCAACAGTATAATCAAACATAGAACCATACTGGGCAAAATCAGACAATATACAAGGTCCATAAAAAGAAGTAACACCAGCTTTATACATCATAAAATGATTAGCAGTAGTATCAGAAAAACCAGAGAAAATTTTGGGGTTATTTCTAATTACATCATAATCAATAAAAGGAAGCAAACGAATAGTATCATCTCCGCCAATAGCGGAAAAAATAGCCTTAATACTTGGATCTCTAAAAGCGTCCATCCAATCTTTAGCTCTAAGTTCAGGATGATTATAAATAAATTCGGTGCCTTTCAAAGCATTTGGTGTAGGAATAAGCTCCAATCCAAATATATTTTTAAGTCTTTCCTTTGCAAGATAATATTTATGAATAATCTCTTTATCACCCAAGCCACCCCAAGAAAGGCTCACAACAGCGACTTTATCGCCCCTTTTTAATCTTTCAGGTTTAATCATAAAATCCCTCCTAAAAATACTTTAAAATATTTTAACATAAGATGGATAAAAAAGGCAAGAAAAAAATATTTTATAGTGTTTTTTATCGTGCAAAAAATAGTTCTATGATATATTAAAGATACCTTTTACAGTAATAAAACATATTATTGTAAGAGGTGTTTTTATGCGAGAATATAATAGAAAAGAAGCAGTAGAATACGCAAAAATATGGGCGTATAAACGAAATCCTAAATACTATAACTTTGATACAGTAGGAGGAGATTGTACATCATTTGTTTCTCAATGTATATATGCAGGAGCCAAAGTAATGAATTATAGTACTTATGGATGGTTTTATAAAAATGGATATAACAAATCAGCATCATGGTCAGGAGTGGAATATTTATACAAATTCTTAGTTAATAATAAACAAACAGGACCTTATGGTAGAGAAGCAAAATTGGAGGAATTAGAAAAAGGAGATTTAATACAGCTAAGCTTTGATGGAACTACATTTGGGCATACATTAATAATAACAAATATACAAAATAACCATATTTATATTGCTAGCCATACTGAAGATAGTTATAACAGGGATTTATTTACGTATAACTTTAGAAGATTAAGAGGGATAAAAATTGAAGGAGTAAGATAGAAAAACTCTTATAATTTATTCATAAACTTTTCCTAAACCCCTTGTTAATCCTTGGAACTTGTGGTAAAATGCTAATATACAGCGAATAAATAGATTTATTAGTAATAAATTTATGTTTGTAGGAGGTTGCTGATAAAGAGATGACAATTCAAAGCAGTTTAGCAAGAAACTATAACGATATGACAGATGAAGGAATAATTAAACAAATAAAAGCTGGAGACAATAAAGCTTTAGACTATCTAATGTATAAATATGCTGAACTTGTTAATATGAAGGCTAGCAAATTCTTTATAGTTGGTGCTGAAAAAGGAGATATTGTACAGGAAGGATTAATTGGATTATATAAAGCAACAAAAGCATTTGATACGGACAAACAGAATTCTTTTAAAACGTTTGCTAATATGTGTATAGAAAGACAAATAATAACAGCAATAAAGACAGCCAATAGGCAAAAGAATATTCCATTAAATTCAGCTTTTTCAATAAATGCCCAAGTTTATGATGAAAATGAAGAAAATGATAAAGAGGTAATTGATATACTAAATGCTCATTGCGTTGAAGATCCATCAGAGGAAATTGCTAGAAAGGAATATTATAATGTTATAAACAAGACAATAAATGAAAGTCTAAGTGAGCATGAGAGAAATGTTCTAAAATACTATCAGCAGAACAGAACTTATGAGGAAATTGCTAAAAAGCTAAATTGCAAAACAAAATCAGTAGATACGGCGATGACAAGAATTAGAAGAAAAGCAAATAAAATAAAAAAAGAGGTAGAAGATAAAGATAATGGATAGGTATAAGACCTATCCATTATGACTTTAAACCATATAAAGGTGGTGCACTTAGCTGGATTCGAACCAGCGGCCTCTCCCTTAGGAGGGGAGCGCTCTATCCACCTGAGCTATAAATGCATTGTAAAATACTCTCTTATTATACACTATATTTTTCAAGTATGCAAATAAAAATTCAATATTTCAATCTATTATTAACTAAATTGATATTTTCGTAAGGAAAATATCTTTGTATAGCTAGATTTTTTTTCTGCAAATTAAAACAAAAAATATACCTTAAATTATGAGGTGTACTTTTAAAATTTAAAAATTGTTATTGTAACAAAAATTTAATATTTCATAACAATTGCTTCTAACTCCTTATTTCCGTAATGTATTATAATTATTATTTTTTTGTCAAAATATTGTATCTATTGACACTTTATACTAAAGGGTTTAATATATATGTATATTATTTTAATTTAAAATGGAGGAAATATGTTAAACAAAAAAATTTTAAAAATATTTTTATTATTTACTATGCCGATACTTATTTTGCTAGTTGTATTGGCACGGATTATATTTATCAACTTCAAATAGTATTTTAGCAGTAGACATTAATAATCAGAATAATTTAACCAATCATGCTAATGTGATTTTCGATGCGTATTTTAATGATTCAGGAGGAAATGCAACACATTCAATTGTTGCCGATGTAAATCCAGAATATCCATGGCTACATATAAACATCGGGGTTACTGATGGAACATTAATTAATCCTACTATTCAGGTGCTTGCTTTAGATGGCACAACTAATGCTAATTATACGCTACCATTTAGCAATATAAGAAACAATGTACAATTAGTTGATCCTACAAATAATAAAGTAGTATTTTCAAACATTTCAAGTACAGCATCTTCTCAAAGTATATTTAAGTATGATCTACAAATATCAACAGAATTAGGAGGTAGTATTGATGTTTCAAAACTAAATGAGGATAGTAAGATCTTATTTACAGCTGTTTATACAGATTCAGCAGGAAATACGACTAATATTTCCAAGGAAATATACTTAAATGTTGGATGGACAGCCAACTTAACAATGAATTTAAACCAAGAGGTTTTAAGATATGTTTCTCATAATGAGTCAGACGGTAAATATGTATTATTGCAAACTACAGTTACCTCAAAATTGGATAGTGATGGAAAAACAAATATACTTCCAGTAAAAAAATCTACAATAGTTATAGATGTTCCTACTTATCAAGGAATAGCACCTTCTAAAGTAGAAGTAGAAGGCGTAAGAACTATGAATACTAACGGCAAAAATGCAGCATATGTAGAATTTGATAGTTCAAATTGGTCATACAATTCATCTACAAATCAAATAACAATAACTGTTAACAATCCTCTTTCTGGTAACATTGCTACATCAAGAAGAGGACCAGACGAATTTATAATTTCTTATACATATCCTGAGGCAGCATATAATCTAATAGACCTATCAGGAGTTAATATTGCAAATAAAATGTCTGGAGCTATTGAACTATACTCAAATACTTCAACCATAAATGTAACTGAGTCTGTTAATAATAATATTACTTTAACAGGGTATGTGAGTGGAATAACAGGAAGTATTCCAAAGACAATTTTATATATTAATTCTTTGAAAAAATATTCTCATCCACTTGTTTACCATGCACAAACATATATTTATTTGGAAGAAACAGGAGATGTTTATTCTCAAAGAATGGAGATAGAACAAACACACTTTTTTGCTGGAACGACATCATTCCCTTCATATATTGATGGAACAAACTATGTAATTATTAAAGATTTCTTCATTCCAGTAAGTGAATTTAATACATATTTAGGTTCATCAGGAACAATAAAAATATATACAGATGATTATACCTTAGTAGATACTATTTCATCATCAACATCTACTACAACAAAGAATGGACAAACTGGGTATTATGTAACAATACCAACAAGTACTGCAAGAGGAACTGAAAAGTTCATTTTACAAACAACTAGACCTCTTGTTGCAAATTATCCACTAAATGTGTATTTTGATAGAGAAATTCAATCAGATATGCCATATACAATTGCTCAATTACAAACCTTTACACATCTAGATGAAAGTGGTAATGTTTATCATTCTTACCCTGCAGATACTACAAATTATATATATAAAACAAGTGCAAGAAGTACGCTTGGATTTAAAAATACTGCAACAGATGCAACACTAGATGTAGAAACTAATGTATTAAAAAGTACTGCAGATGTACAGACTTTAGTTTTTGACATAATATTAGATAATAGTAATACTGAGACGGATTTATGGAAGGAACCAGTTTTTGATGTTGAATTACCTGAGTATATAACAAATGCAAATATAGTTAATGTAACAATGTATAATATGCCAGACCTTACATTTACATCAAGTGATGCAAGTATATTAAACTCTGGAGGTAAATTACATTTTGTATTAAGAGCACATGATACTCAAAAAGGACTTTATAGTGATGGAAAAACTATATTTAAAGTAGAACTAGAGGTTGAAGTAAATAAATATACGCCAACCACCACAGAAGATATAGTTTTACACTATTACAATGAACTTGCAAATATATATCTACATCCATCAACTTGGACATTAGATAACTCTATAACAGATTGTGGCATTTCAACTTCTTCTATAGCTTTTGTAGCTGAACCTAAATTATATTGTGTTTCTAAAATAAGCAACTATGATTCAGAAGGAAGTGTAGTAAGTTCTGATTCAGAAAATAACACTGGCAAAATTGGTTTAGATTCTACAGAGGCAACTATGAACCTAATAGTTCAAAATAACCACACTGTGCCAGCTTCAAATATACATATTTTAGGAAGAATACCATATATAAACAATAAATACGTATTATTAGGTACAGATTTAGGTACAACAATTAATACAAAGTTAACAAGTACTATTAGTCAAGTATCAAATATTGATGCTGATAAAATAACAGTATACTATTCAAGCAATTTAAATGCAGACACAGATCTTACAAATACTGCAAACAACTGGGAAACAAACCCTGCAAATTTATCAGCAATAAAATCTTATATGATTGTCATAAGTGATTATGAATTACCAGTTGGAGAGCAAATTGAATTCAAATATAATTTTATTACAGATGAAAGCATGAAATATGATAAAGAATTATATGGAAATTTTGGAGTTTATTATTCATATGAAGGAATTGATGGCTCAGCAGAATCAGAGAAAGTAGGACTAAAAACAGATACAGCTCCAGAATTAAGGATTGTTAAAGAAAGCTCTGTTCCTGAAGGAAATTCTGTTAAAGAAGGAGATATTATAACATATACTATAACTGTTTACAATGATGGAGAAACTGATGCTCATAATGTTACAATACATGATACAGTACCAGAATACACAACCTATGTTGAAGAAGAAAATGGAGAATACGTACAAAAGCCAGAAAAAACAACAATCACATCAGAAACAAAAGAAACATTGGCAGCAGGAGAAAATTTTTCAACAACATTTAAAGTTATAGTAAATAAAATTGAAGAAGAAAATACAATTATAAGAAACACGTCTAAAGCTACGGCAGATAAAATGGATGACATACCATCAAATACAATAGAAATACCTGCTAGACCAACTAAACCAGTACTAAGAGTTGTTAAAGAATCCTCAATACCAGAAGGAACGAAGGTAAAAGAAGGAGACATAATAACATATACTATAACTGTTTACAATGATGGAAATGCTCCAGCGCACAACGTAGTAATACATGATACAGTACCAGAACATACAACTTATGTTGAAGAAGAAAATGGAGAATACATACAAAAGCCAGAAAAAACAACAATCACATCAGAAGCAAAAGAAACATTAGAAGCAGGAGAAAACTTCTCAACAACATTTAAAGTTATAGTAAATGAAATAGAAGAAGATACAATAATAAAAAACACAGCAAAAGCAACATCAGATGAAATACCAGAGACACCATCAAATACAATAGAAATACCAGCTAAACTAACGAAGCCAGTACTAAGAGTTATTAAAGAATCCTCAATACCAGAGGGCACGAAGGTAAAAAAAGGAGACATAATAACATATACTATAACAGTTTATAATGATGGAAATGCTTCAGCACATAATGTTGTTGTTCAAGATAAAATACCTGAACATACTACATATGTGGAGTTAGTAGATGGAGAATACGTTCAAAATACTAATATAAAAACAATTACTTCCGAAGCTGTTGAAGAACTAAAACCAGGTCAGAAATATACAATTAATTTTACAGTTATAGTAAATGAAATTAAAGAGGAAAATACAATAATAAAAAACACAGCAAATGTAACATCAGATGAAATACCAGAGACACCATCAAATACAATAGAAATACCAACAATACTAGATGATACAAAAGCACCTAGATTAAAACTAGAAAAAACATCCTCAATACCAGAAGGAACAAAAGTAAAGAAGGGAGATATAATAACATATACAATAACAGTAATAAATGATGGAAATGCTCCAGCACACAACGTAGTGATAAATGATAAGGTGCCAGAATATACTACTTACGTAGAATTGAAGGATGGAAAATACATTCAAAATACTAATATGAAAACAATTACATCTGAAGCTGTGGAAGTTTTAGAACCAGGTGAGAAGTACACAATAACATTTACAGTTATTGTAAATGAGATAAAAAGTGATAATATAATAATCCAAAATACTGCAGGTGTAACGTCAGACGATTTGGATAATGTATCTTCAAATACAATAAAAATACCTACTATTAAGGATGAAGACAAAACAATAATAAAAGGAGAAATTCCACAAACAGGTAGAAACACAAAATTGATTATATCAATCTCAATTATTTCAATAGTATTAGTAGTATGTGCTATATTTTACATCAAATACAAAAAAATATGCAAATAAAAAAGTTTAACAGAATTATGATTAAAAGTCGCAATATCACTTGATATTGCGACTTTTACTTTAGGCGGAAAAACAGTCTAAAAAAGTCGATTTATTTATTGCTGTGTTAAGCAGTTCCCAGTATTTATGCAGATTTTCCAAGTCTTGTTCATCTTGTGGTTTAGAGTGTATCCTCGTATATTTATGAGAATATAAAAGATGCAGAATTTTTGTTCTAAAAGGAGCTATCCGACAAACTCCGAACTGGTCAACATAAACGATTGCACGAAGACGATTCCCATTATACTTGAATCTCAAGTAAAAAAAACTTTTTTCTTCTCCATGCTGTCTTGTACGGATGGAAACAGTTCTAAGATCACTAGGTACTTTAATTGTATTCATGTTTTCCTCCTTCCCACAATTCGTGGTTTTATAATATTTATCAACTCTTAAAGAGTATAGGTTCCCCTTATGGGAACACATATACATTATACCATATTATGTAAAACTTGGCAAATAATAGTCAAAAAAGTTTACATTATTTTTATTTCGTGTTATAATACAAAAAATGAGAGGGAATATATGGAAAAAAAATTTATGAAAGAAGCTCTAAAGGAAGCAAAAAAGGCTTATGCAAAGAAAGAAATTCCTGTAGGAGCAGTAATCGTAAAAAAGGGAAATATTATTGCAAGAGCACATAATTTAAAAGAAACCAAACAAACAGCCCTAGCACATGCAGAAATTTTAGCAATACAGAAAGCAAATAAAAAATTAGATAATTGGAGATTAATAGATTGCGATATATATGTAACATTAGAACCATGTAATATGTGTATGGGAGCAATAGTTTCATCAAGGATAAAGAATATATATATAGGAACATTAGATCCAAAGAAAAAAGAAAAAATAGACATCCAAAAATATAAGGAAGAATATGATGTAAATATAGAATATGGAATAATGAAAGAAGAAAGTGAGCAAATTTTAAAGGAATTTTTCAAAAAAATAAGAAAAAAAATTGATAAAAATTTAAAGGAAAGTGATTAATAATGATAATAAATCAAGACAAAAAAATAAACATAGGTGCATATATATTGGCAGTAATAGTAACTATAGCATTAATAGTGGTATTTTTTATGATGTATAAATATCAAGTAGAAGGAGAGGCTGTACCACCATTTAAAATATCAAAAATGGTAGTAGTAAGTTCTGCTAAAACGGAAAATTTGGAGCTAATAGATGGAGTATATAATGCAGATATAATTCAAAATAATGATATAAAAATATCCATTATAAAAAATCCAGAATACAAAAAAGAAGCCATAATAAGAAAGATAACAATAAACAATATTCAAATAGATAAAAAACAAGCAATAGGTGATATAGAAATATATAGACCATCAAGAGGTGCAAAACTATATGATTATAAAGAAGAATACAAAATACAAAACAACTTAGAATATGTTGGAGCACAAGAGACGTATCTAAAAGGAGAAAATTTAGAAATCTCAAATCAAGGTGGAATAATAGAATTTTCAATAATAGAAAGCAATATACAAAAACTAAAATACAATGAAAATGAAACAGTAAAAGTTGATGGGACTTTATTAAGACAAATAGGAAAAGAAAGATTATCATATAAAGTATATTTTGATTTAATAATAGAACTAGAAAGTGATTTGAAATTAAAAACTAAAATAACACTAGATTTACCAACAGGAGATATTTTTGAGAACGGAATCGAAACATTAGAGGAAACAAATATGAAAACAATATTCAAAAGAATATAAAATTTTCATAAAACTACTTGATAAATTTTAAAACCCATTATATAATAATATCTATAAAGTTAACCTTTGTATGGAAAGTAATTCAATAAAAAGCTATGAACCTCGTCAGGT
>OLOV01000662.1_pt1 | contig 30141 bp, 18 predicted proteins | sample 1672931 | NCBI WGS metagenome assembly OLOV01 (sample SAMEA3136738, study PRJEB25190) | human gut metagenome | biome: human gut; feature: human-associated habitat; material: faeces | place: Austria | collected 2013 | reverse complement strand
TTCGAAAGTATTTAAATGAAATTAGCATCTGTCCCCTGAGTTGCATCCAGGAAGTACTCCTTCGCCACATAGCGTTGTTGGACGCCATCGCATGTGTTTCTCTGGTCTGAGTGGACCAGGTCTGGGGAGACTGTCTTAAAAGCATAATTACCACCTTCGAGGATTGAAAATTCGTTGTCGTCCTTGTATAAGGGTACAGACTTTTTAACTCTCGCCGAGACTTCTAAGACAGTATGAGGAGGCATGGCGGTCTACGAGCTTCGCGCGCCCTATCCGGGTGAATGGCCGCCATAACCTCCAAACACACCGGAACTCAACGTGACACAAATCCTTATCATCTTCATTAGCATTAATCTTTCACTCGGCTCTGCACCTGACAGTGGCGGGTAACGCACTTATTATCATGTGGTTAAACACTCGCCTTAAGTGCGGATTCGCTAAAGGCAAGCGGTTAAAATATTTATTACCAACCGCTTACAAATCACGAAAATATTTCCTTCCCGCTTGTGGCTGGCACCGGGCCATAGATGTGGCCTGCGTTCAAGGGCAGTCCGAGACAGGCTGACAATCGAGGGATTGAATGACATTTTCTCCATAAAGTGTCATCGAAACCATCTTTATGCAGGTCATGCGCGACAATTTGGTAAAAGAATGTCGTCCATTCCCCGTCACCTGAATGCCAGCCCGAGTCCAGGTGCCTTGCAGAGTACAAGCAGAGGCGAGGCCTTATCAGGGTCGCCCCGTGCCGAGGTGAGCAGCAGGGGAAGAGCTCGCTCTTTACCTTCAAACAAACAATTCAAAACAGCTTCTAAATGCTTGGAAGGCACATTCAAGTGAAAAACTTGTGCCTTCGCATTTGAGTTTTTCAGTCCGGCCCGGCTTTCACCAATGCAGATTTGACATGTGGCTGAAAGAGTTATGAAATATTCTCGCCGTTCTGTTCCATCTGCGCTGTTCGTCCGGTAGATTGCGCTTTGGCCGGACAAAATGCGGAAATCATGCGCTTTGTCCGGCAAGCAAGGCTTTCACCGGACAAACTATTGTGTCAACTCAGCAAACTGCCCAGAAGTACCAGATCTGTGCGATGGAACTATTGAACCAACTGGCGGTATACCTTCGACAAACAGCCTAATTGCTCATCAGCGTTTACTTTGATGTTGGCGCGAAACAGCTAAAAGTCAATCATCATGATCGTTTCCGTTCTTTTACACAGGGTTTTGGACTCGAGCCCTTACGCTGGTGGATCAAGCCAGCCGATGAGCAAGCCGTGTTCTTTTGCACAGGGTTTTGGACTTGAGCCATTGCTGCATACGATGGACAAGCCCTATAGAACAACCACAAAAAAAGTGACCCACAGACACCTGTAAGCCACTTTTTTTTGCGGAGAGAACGAGATTCGAACTCGTGATACGGTTACCCGTATGCAGGTTTAGCAAACCTGTGGATTCAGCCACTCTCCCACCTCTCCGGATGTTCTGGCCGAACGGTTGTCAAACCTTTCGTCGCTATTTGGACTACAAAGATACAAATTTTTCTTGTTTTCCAAGAATCTTGTTGAAAATCTCGACAAAAACAGCACAAAAGGCAACAGGTAGGTAGCAGTCGGGTAGCAGCAGGGCAATAGACGGGTAACAGACGGGTAATATACGGACAGTCGCCGTGTGCAACAAACAGACAGGCAATAGACGGGTAGCAGTCGAGTAGCAGCAGGTCAGCAGGCGGGCTGTCATCGGGAACCTCAACCGGCAAGGGTCAGCTATTCTGAAGCTTGTGGGTCAAGGCTATGAAATCATCCACACTCAGGCGCTCGGGGCGGAGACCGAAGACTGGGTCGGACAGGAGATCCGGTCTGATCAGCGGCTTGAGGGAATTGCGAAGGGTCTTGCGGCGCTGGCCGAAGGCGGTCTTCACTACCGTGCGGAAAAGCTTTTCATCGCAACCGAGGGATGTGCGAGAATTGCGGGTCAGGCGGATCACGGCGGACTGGACCTTAGGTGGAGGGTTGAACGCTCCAGAACCCACAGTGAAAAGATATTCAATGTCATACCATGCCTGAAGAAAGACCGACAGGATGCCGTATGTCTTGGTGCCGGGCTTCTCGGCGATGCGCTCTGCGACCTCCTTCTGGATCATACAGACCACCTCCGGGACACGGTCGCGATGCTCAAGAATCTTGAAGAATATCTGCGAGGAGATATTATAAGGGAAGTTCCCGATCACTGAATATTCTCCCTCGAATATTCCGTCAAGATCCATCTTCAAGAAGTCGCCCTCGATCAGGTTCTCCCCCAACTTAGGGTAATGCTTCTTCAGATAGACAACAGACTCGCCGTCAATCTCAATGACTTTCAACGCCAGTTCCGGACGTGGCAGCAGGTACTGGGTCAGGACTCCCATTCCAGGGCCGACCTCCAACGCCTGATGCCCGGTAAGGGCTCCGACTATGTTCTTTGCAATGCTCTGGTCAGTCAGGAAATGCTGGCCGAGCGCCTTTTTCGCACGTACTTCCATAGGGGCAAAGATACTGAATATTCTTCGATTCTGTAGCCGTGAAGAGTAAATGGTTGCTGATGAATATCTTGACCACTTCCCTTCGGTGAGATCAAGCGGAAGAGTAATAGCTATATTTCTGAAAACCAGCGCATTAAGCACCACCAATTGATACAGAGTGAGTGACAGGTAAGATATTCTTAATGAATCAGATAGCAACTCCTCTTTGGCAGGAACCGACTAAAGGCAACAGCGTTATCCATTATTACCCAATACTTTACACTATCCATAACGGTTACGGCACACATGGAAACAGATCACTTCGACAGGCTCAGTGAACGCCGAGGTGACTGCTCAGTGACTGAAAAGGTTGATCGCTCAGTGAACGCCGAGGTGATTGTATGCGACCGAGATGATCGCTCGGTGTACAAAAAGGAGTTTCTGTGTCAGATGTCAAGATTGTCCACTGATCCGTCAAACATTTTTGGCGGTGGTGCAGCGGTTGACGAGGTAGGCGATGGAGACGTACGGGATGCCGGAGTTGGCGGCAAGGCCGATCTCGCAAGTGCGGCTGTTGGAGTAGCCCACCGGGACGCCTTTGACCTGGGCTTTTAGCTTGCGAAGGGCGTACTTGTTGAGTTCCGGGTGGGTCATTCCTTTGTCGCCGGCGAAACCGCAGCAGCCTACGCCTTCTGGAACAATCACGTTGGTGGAGCACATGCGGGCAAGTTCAAGCATCTTGCCGGTCTTGTGCATCAGGCGCATCGAGCAGGTGAGATGAATGGCTACCGGGGTGTCGGTCTGGTGGAAGTCCAGCCTGTCGGTCAGGAAACCAAGGATGAATTCGGACGGTTCGTAGAGCCGCATCCTCTTTATTTTGTGCTCCATACGATGAAGGCAGGGGCTTTGGTCGCAAAGGACAGGGTAGCGGCCTTGCTCACTGGCCTGCCAAAGAGCCTCCTCCAGTTCGGCTGTCTTCCTGTCGGCGATCTCCGGCATACCCTTGCTTTCCCAGATCGTGCCGCAGCAAAGGGACGACATATTCTCCGGGAATATGACCTCGTAGCCTGCTTTGGTCAGAAGCGACACCATCTCCTCGACAAGAGGCTTGTCCACGGCGTGGTGATGCTTCGGAAGCCCCATCATCTGGTTGATGCAGCTCGGGAAATAGACCACCTTGCAGACGGTCGGCATTCCTGTGACCGCTTCAGATGTTTGCGAGTCCGGGCGCTTGGACAGGCCCCCCAACCTGGCAGGTTCCGTGGCCGCTTCGGATGTTTGCGATTCCGGGCTCATGGACAGGCTCCCCAACCTGGCCGGTCCCGTGGCCGCTTCGACAGTCGAAGCGCCATCGTGGCCAAAGGCGGCGGAACTTACCAAAGCCCTGAGCGATTTAGGAATATTATAGGCCTTAGGGGTGGCAGGAGTCCAAAGCGGAATACGTATGGCGTTGTGCAGCCAGCGGCATAGGCCGCTCATGGCAAGGTCACCGAGCACGGTCTCGCCGGCCGTGGCCATCCTCAAAGCGCCGCGAAGGCCACTCTTGACTCCGGCGTAATGACCGGCGACGAAGTTCCAGAAACCGTGGCCGAAAGAGCCCGCGGGCATATTCACCCTCCTCAGCTGATGAGTCAGGTCGGCGACATTGATGCCCATCGGACACGAAGTCGAGCAGAGGCCGTCCCCGGCGCAAGTCTGCTCCCCCGTGTAGGAATATTCCTTCTCAAGCGTCCGCAGACGAGTCTGTTCCGAAGCGGTCGGATCCGGCAACTCCCGCAGGGCGGTGATCTCACGTTGCGTGGCGATTCTGGTCCGGGACGAAAGCGTGAAGCCGCAGGAAAGGCAGTTCACCTCGCAGAATCCGCACTCGATGCATTTGTTCAGTTTCTTGTAGATCTCCGCCAACTCAGGCTCGACAGCCTTGCTGTCATCCGCCCACGGTTTCAGCACCGGCAACGCCTTGAAATTCTTCAAGAAGCACTCCGGATCATCGTTGAAGATCACACCAGGATTCAGAAGCCCGTGAGGGTCAAACAGTTCCTTCACCCGCTTCATTATCCCGAACGCCTTCTCGCCCCACTCGTACTTCACGAACGGAGCCATATTCCTGCCCGTTCCGTGCTCGGCCTTCAAGGAGCCGTCATATTTCCCGACCACCATCTCCGCCACGTCGCGGATCATCGCCTCATAGCGCCTCACCTCCGCCTCGGAATCAAACGACTGGTTGATGATGAAATGGAAGTTGCCCTCAAGGGCGTGGCCGTAGATGCAGGAATCGTCGTAGCCATGCCTGTCCAGCAGCGCCGAAAGATCCACCGTCGCGTCTGGCAGATCCTCGATGTGGAAGGCGATGTCCTCGATAAGGCAGGTCGTCCCCTCGCGGCGCATTCCACCGACGGACGGGAATATTCCCGAACGGATGGCCCAGTAGTTCCCCGTAATGGCAGGATCGCTACTGAATATGAACGAGTTGCCCTCCGCGTCATTCAGTACGGCAAAACGGCGCAAAACCTCGGAGAGTTTGCCGATGCTGGCATCCAAGTCCGTCTGGTCAGCACCCGTGACGCGAAGCAGGAGAGCGGTCAGATCCTTGTCGGGATATTCATTAAGCATCGGGTCATCTACTGACGCAAGCGACCGTTTGTCAAGCAGTTCAGCGGCATCAAGCACCGCAGGATTGATTTCTTTTCTGAGCGCCACAACGGCCTCGGCAGCCTCCCTTATCGTCCCGAAATAGACCATCGCTGAAGCTTCCTCGGACGGCAGCGGCAAAGTCTTCATCGTGACCTGGCTCATAAACGCCAGCGTACCCTCGGAGCCGACCAGCAAATGGGCGATTATGTCGAACGGATCTTCAAACCTGATGAAAGGGAACATGTTGAGTCCGGTTACGTTCTTTATTGAGTATTTGTACCTTATGCGTTCGGAGAGTTCCTTGTCGGCAAGGATTCCGTCCCTCAGTTCCTCGATTCCTTTGATGAAATCCGGATGGCTGGCCCTGAAAGCCTCTCTGGAGGTCTCGTCCCCCGTGTCCAGCACCGTTCCGTCAGCAAAGACCATCCGCACGCTCTCCAGTTCCTTGTCGCTGTTGGCGTGGGTTCCGCAGCTCATTCCGGAAGCGTTGTTCATCACGATTCCGCCGACCATACAGCTTCCGATCGAGGCCGGATCCGGGCCGAATTTCCGACCATAAGGCTTCAGGATAGCGTTCACCCTCGCCCCTACGATTCCCGGTTCGAGGGTTATCTCGGAAGCGTCCTCCGAAACCATGTATCTTTCCCAGTTCTTTCCCGCCACGATCAGCACGGAATCGCTGACAGCCTGACCCGAAAGGCTGGTTCCGGCGGCACGAAAAGTCACCGGGACATCAAACTTCGATGCCGCCTCAAGGATCTTCGAGACTTCTTTCTCATTGGACGACCGGATGACAATCTTCGGCACAAGCCTGTAGAAACCAGCGTCGGTGCCCCAGGCGAAGCGCCTTATCTCATCGGTGTAGAGTGCGTTCTTGGGCACGAATTTCCCTACTTCCTCAAGGAAACGTGAATATTTCTCTTCCATATTCAAGTAAGATACACTACTATGTAATACATCATCATTCCGCTGGCAATCAACTTGATGCCGGTTCCGCAAAGGAATCCCATAAAGGCTCCGAGGGCGGATTTGGCGGATTCCCAGCCGTTCTTGTCAGCGAAAACCAACTCGGCGAGAAACGCTCCAAGAAGAGTGCCGAGGATGATTCCGACCGGCGGGACGAAGAGGCCGACAAGCATCCCGGCTATGGCTCCCCGGCCAGCGGCTTTAGTTCCGCCCGTGACCTTGGTGAACCAGGACGGCACAATGTAGTCGATGATCGTCACGGCCGCAGTGATTCCCAGCCAGACGAGCAGAAATGTCAGCGACATCGGGTCGCCGGCCCCGTTCGTGCCTTTGCCCCAGAAATAGAGAATCATCAGCCCGACCCAGCTGACAGGAGGACCGGGCAGGGCGGGAACAACACTCCCGATGATGCCGACCACTCCTGCCAGCACGGCAAGGATGATGACCAAAACGCTCATTAATATTCTATGATTTATATTCCTAAGCCATAGCGGCCTCGACATCGTCCGGCTGGATCGGAAGGCGGTTCGGGCCTGTGCGGCGCGCGCCGTCCTCTGTCACAAGCACATCGTCCTCCAGACGGATGCCACCGAAGTCGAGGTAGTCGTGCTCCAGCTTGTAATAGTTCACGAAGCCCTTGTCGCGCTTCTCGCTCTTCCATTTCTCGATGAGGGCCGGAATGAAGTATATTCCCGGCTCATCTGTGATGACATTGCCCGGAACAAGTCGGCGTGCCATTCTGAGGCTGCCGAGACCGAGCTGCGTGGAGCGTTTCTGATCCGGATCGTAACCCACGAGATCCTCTCCGAGGTCCTCCATGTCGTGAACGTCAAGTCCCATATTGTGGCCGAGTCCGTGAGGCTGGAACAGTCCGGCGATGCCTTCGTGAAGCATATTGTCCAGATTGCCGCGCACGATGTCCAGAGATCTGAGATCCTCCAGCATCAGCTTGGCGACGGCCAGATGAACGTCCCTATAGGCGACTCCCGGCTTTGTCAGATTGAACGCCAACTCGTTGCAGTCGCAGACTATCTGATAGATGTCCCTCTGCTTCTGGGTGAACTTGCCGCTGGTCGGCAGGGTGCGGGTGAAATCAGAGGCGTAGTGCATATTATTCTCGGCACCGGCGTCGATCACCATCAGCTTACCAGGCTCGATGACCTTGCCGTGCAGATGATTGTGCAGAGTCTCACCATGCTGGGTAAGGATTGTCGGGAACGACACGCCCCAACCTTCGCTGAGGGTCACACCCTCCATCTTGCCGACAATCTCCTGCTCGATGATCCCGACCTTGACGCTGTTGCGGGCCACAGTATGCATCCTCTGTCCGAGAGCTCCGGCATCGTCGATCTGCTCGATCTCGCACTGTTCCTTGACAAGCCTCATCGAGATGACAGCCTGCACGAGTTCCTTGGAGGCGTGCTTGCCGCCGTCCTCGTCGATAGGGGCGACACGGGCCACATCCTCATTGGATATTCCCACAAGGGCGGCGAGTTTCATCGTGTTGTAGTAGCGGCTCGGAGGAAGGAAATGAATATTCCTGCCTGTGGCCAAAGCCTTAGTGACGGCGATGTTCAGAGAACCGTAAGATGCTGAATGATTTACGCCAACCTCGGCAGCCTTGGAGGCGACCGATGGCTGGGGTCCCATCCAGATGATGTCTCCGATCTCCACATCGTCGGCGAAGATGGTCTCCTCTCCGCTGTCAAGGTCCAGGATGGCCGCATAGCGTGGCTCGTCGAGTCCGAAATAGTACAGCCAGGATGAGTCCTGACGGAATTTATAGGCGTTGTCCTTGTACTGGGCGGCCGCTTCGACGTTGCCCACGAACAGGGCTATTCCACGCTTCCCCTGCGGAGCGGTCTGCGCCATCTTCTCCAACAGAGCCTTGCGTCTTGCGATGTAGATCTCTTTTGCGAACATATTCTTAGGTCTTTATGTGATTGAACTTCGGTAAGCCCTGTCTGCGGCCACAGAACCTCCGTGACAGCCAAGGCCTCAATTACAAATATACAAAATTGATATGTAAATTGACACTTAGTAATCCTTAAAAAATAATTTGGATTTGTCGCCACTTCTATAGCAGTGGTGTCATATAGATCGGAAGGAACACATATCCGTTTTCTTCTTTATAATCCTGGGTATAAATTACGTAAGGAACATGAAGTTGTTTTTTGAACTTATCACGGAATTTTGACAAGGATGAGAAGCTGGAATACTTGCCAGATTTCACCTCAACCGGGCAAATGTTATGGGCGTTTGTCAATGTCGGCTTTTCTACAAGGAAGTCAACCTCCATCCTGTCCTCAGAGACCGTTGAATAATTGCTATAGAAATACAAAGAGTGACCGCTTGCAACAAACATCTGGGCGACAATGTTTTCCATGAGCATCCCTTCATTGATTTCCAACTTGCCAAGAAGAAGTTTCTGATACAGCTCCTCGCCTTGGATAGTCTTCTCATCGAACGCGTGAGAAATCAGGAGCCCAGTGTCTCCCATATAACATTTGAAAGTCCGGTCATCTCGTTTCAGTCTCATGCCTACCTGAGGTTCCGTAACACCATTGCAGATATTCACAAAACGAGCGTCCTTCAGCCAAAGGAACGATGACTCATAGCTTCTGTATCTCGCGCCTTCACCCAAACTTGCAAGGCGGAACTTCTTCTCATGTTTCTGAAGCTCGCCCGGTATCTGATCCCACACCGCCTTAACCTTTTCCGTGTACCCATTGACGTGCTTGTCAATGCTACGACGGTACAATGCCAGAATATCCCGCTTCACCGTGTCTACTTTACGGAATATCCACGTTTCAACAAATTCTTTAACCGCCTGCGGCATTCCTCCGACAATCAGATACTGCCGGAACAGGGTCATCGCCTTACGGTGCATCGGGCCAAGCTGACATCGATTCTCAAAACACGTCTTGACGAACGGCATGGTCATCTCATCGCCCAACGCCCATAAAAACTCCTCAAAATCCATAGGGTACATTTGAAGAGGTCTCTCCTCGGAAGGCAAAAGAATATCCTCGGTGTTCTCATTGATGCTTACCAATGACCCGGTCTCTATGTAATCATACCTTCCGTCCGCTACAAGATGCTTGATGGCCTGACGCGCCATTGGATATTTCTGAACCTCATCGAAAATAATCAATGACTCTCTCTCGTACAGCTGGACACCAGCGACATTCTGCAAAAAGATAAGAAATGTGTCAGTTTCATTCAGATACTCATCAAAAACTTCCTTCATCGCTTTACCGATGTGCGCGAAGTCCACAAGAATATATGACTTGTACTCATTCTTGGCGAACTCCTCCACTATGAAGCTCTTTCCCACCCGCCTTGCTCCTTCCACGAGGAGGGCGACCTTGCCTTTCTCCTCGTTTTTCCATCTCAAAAGGGAATTATATATTTTCCTTTTCATAAATCACTGTTTTTCAAAGACAAATATAACACCTCTGCACCGAACAAACAAATTTAATCACCATATTATGCACCAAAACGAGATTTTTGAGATAGCATTATCGCACCAAACAAACAAATTTAATATTAATCTTTGTACTGCGCGTGACCTTCCCTTTGACCTTCCCTGAGAATGGTTGACACTTTTGGGGATGAACCGCGCGAGTGTGAGAGAAATGAAAGTGTGGCCGAAGGACAATCCGGTCACACTTTCATGCTTTGTTTCACGTCGCTTCGACAGACCCGGCGACAGGACGGGAACTACTTCTCCTGCTGCGGACGGAGATCCAGACTGAGCTCGTCGAGCTGGGTCTGGTCGATCTTGGACGGAGCGTCGATCATCACGTCACGGCCCTGGTTGTTCTTCGGGAAGGCGATGAAGTCACGGATGGACTCCTTGCCGGCGAATAGTGTGCAGACACGGTCGAAACCAAATGCCAGACCTCCGTGAGGCGGAGCACCGTACTGGAAGGCGTGGATGATGAATCCGAACTTATATTCAGCCTCCTCAGGACCGATGCCCAGAACCTCGAACATTCTCTTCTGAACCTCCGCATCATGGATTCGGATGGAACCGCCACCGAGTTCTGTGCCGTTCAGCACGAAGTCGTAGGCATTGGCGCAAACCCTTTCGAGATCCTCTTTCTTGTCGCTGTAGAACAGGTTCATGTGCTCAGGCTTCGGTGCGGTGAACGGGTGGTGCATCGCGTAGAATCGTCCGTCCTCCTCGCTCCACTCAAGAAGCGGGAAGTCCACGATCCAAAGCGGCGCGAAGACCTTAGGGTCACGAAGGCCGAGCCTGTTGCCCATCTCGATACGCAGAACGCCAAGCATTGTCTGCACCTTGCGGTTGCTGTCACCTGACATCACGAACACGATGTCACCGGTCTTGGCCTCAACGGCCTCGGCGATGACTTTCAACTCGTCAGGTGAGTAGAACTTGTCGATCGAGGACTTGACGGAGCCGTCGGCGTTGAGCTTGATGTAGATCAAGCCCTTGGCTCCGACCTGAGGTCTCTTGACCCACTCGGTCAGCTCATCGATCTGCTTGCGGGTGTATTCAGCGCCGCCCGGAACCGCGATGGCTCCGACGTAGGCAGCGTCCTCAAGAACGGAGAAGCCTTTGCCTTTCACCTTGTCTGTAATCTCGTGGATGGTCATTCCGAAACGGACATCCGGCTTGTCAGAACCGTACTTGTCCATTGCGTCGTACCAGCTCATACGAGGCATAGGGTCAGGAATATCAACCCCGAGGACATTCTTGAACATCGTCCTCATCATTCCCTCGAACATATTCAGGACATCCTCCTGCTCGACGAAGGACATCTCGCAGTCGATCTGGGTGAACTCTGGCTGACGGTCGGCGCGCAGATCCTCGTCACGGAAGCAGCGGACGATCTGGAAATAGCGGTCGTAGCCGGCCACCATCAGGAGCTGCTTGAAGGTCTGAGGAGACTGCGGCAGGGCGTAGAACTGCCCCTGATTCATCCTTGAAGGGACCACGAAGTCACGGGCTCCCTCCGGGGTGGACTTGATCAAGTACGGAGTCTCAATCTCCATAAATCCCTGGCCATCAAGGTAGTTGCGAACCTCGTGGGCAAGCTTGTGCCTCAACGCCAGCGCCTTCTGGAGCGGATTCCTTCTCAGATCCAGATAGCGGAACTTGGCACGGAGATCCTCGCCGCCGTCGCTCTCGTCCTCGATCGTGAACGGAGGGGTGACGGACTTGTTGAGGATGTTGATCGCCTCAAGTTTGATCTCGATGTCACCTGTGTCCATCCTGGCGTTCCTGCTCTGACGCTCGACTACCTCACCGGTGGCCTGGATGACATATTCACGGCCCAAAGAGATCGCTGTCTCCACCAAAGCTGCGTCTGCGTCCGCCTCAAGCACGAGCTGCGTGATGCCGTAGCGGTCACGCAAGTCAATGAAAGTCATTCCGCCGAGCTTCCTGGACCTCTGCACCCAACCGGCGAGGGTCACCTTCTGCCCGACATTCTCAATGCGGAGTTCCCCGCACGTGTGTGTTCTGTACATATTGATATGTTTTGAATATTCCTACTTACGCGGTCTGCATCTCTCTCGAGGACCTACAACTTGCAAAGTTAGCAAATTCTCCCCAAGAATGATTGAATATGTCTGATTTTCATTCAGCCCACATTCTGGCACCATAGACTACCCTCTTTCCTTCGTGGAGGGCAAAGCCTTTATTATCAAGACAGAACACAGAGTTACTCCACGCCTGACGAGGGAGGAATAGCATCTATTAAATTATTAATATTCAATATGTTGTCCTCCATGGTATTTTCTACAGGCCTCTGAACGGAGGCCTCATTTCATTCCAAGGCACACTTGTAATATTTCAAGGTCAGGAATACTAATAGGTGTGAAGGCTGAAGCCTTGGGCTGAGGGGAGGTAGTTTATGCCCCACCAGCACATCTGGAGGAGAAGGAAGGAGAATATCAGGAGGAAAAGGGTGCGATGGAGAGCTTTGTTGGAGTGTGATGCCACTTCAATGGCTGGCGAGTTCTGTCGAGCTATGGCCTCTGAGCCTGCCGAAGTGACCGAAGATAAAGCAGAGCCTTGGCGGAGATGCATGTACAGAAGATAGCTGAGCCAGGTGGCGGCGGCCCAGGTTTCCTTAGGATCCCAGGTCCAGTAGTCACCCCAGGCCTGTTTGGCCCAGAGGGCACCCATCACTATGCCCATTGTGATGAATCCCCAGCCCATGCGCACCAGGGTGTCGCAGAGGCGCAGGTCGCCTTGAAGGGACGGTGACAGGGGACTTGCGGTCGCATCGACAGTGGCAGGAGTTGTTGACCCAGTGGCCGGAGCGGATCCCGCGGCTGAACGGCGGGTCAGCCAGAGAATACGGAGGGCCAGGATGGTGGCGATGCCCATCACGGCGTAGGAGAACATATAGACGATGACGTGCGGGACGAACCACGGGCTGCGGAGAGCCGGCATAAGTTCTTCAGTGTGAATCTCTGGCTTGAATATGTTGATGCCGGCGAACATCACGGCCATCAGGCATCCGAACGGAAGTACCCAGCGGTAACGCCAACGAAGATACACCACGAGCCCGATCAGCGAAAGGAACAGGCTGAACCAAAGGCGGGTCTCCCCCATAGTGCGGAGAGGCGGACGCCCAAGCGAAATCCAGACCCCGACAATGAATGTCATGAATATGGCAGAGCCGCATCCGGCCAGAACGGCGGCCGGGAGCCTACGTTTGGAAATCACGGAGACAATCGCTCCTGAAATCCAGAACAGTGACGCTGTCAAGGCGAACCAGACAAACGAATCCCAACTCATAACCGTTCCTCCTTTTCATTGAAAGTTTCACATCCTAAGGGAGCGGCGCCATCTTGTAGTTTTACAGACAATGGTCCTTTCTTTCCAAAAGACGGTTTGAAGCCGGCAAAGAACACCATCGCCGCGGCTGAGACAAGCAGCAGCCACAATGCAATGCGGAAAACCTCCGACAAAGGCGAACAGACACACTTGAATATGCTTGCGAACTCTCCTCGTTCCGTGTCCGACAGGTAGTCCGACTGGTAAATCCACCACGAACCGACCTTTGCAGGGTGGTTCACAGCGATTTTGATCTCTGATGAGCGGCCGTCAGGAAGGGTCAATGTGACCTCGGAAGAATATTCATAAACAGAGAAATCCCTGAGTGTCAACTCGAAAGGGAGTTTGACATATTCATAAGTGACTTCGTTCCGCGCTTGATGGTCCGGGACATTCGGCATCGCGATCATAACCGTCCGGACGGTGCCGCCGGAGCCAAAAAGTCCGGCGATCAGAATCACCGACAGGCCCAGATGGGCGCAGGTCACCCCGAGGCGATGCTTGCTGAATCTATGAATATCCTCGATCGTGTTCAGTGTGACGCTTGTCGCCAAAAGAAGCAACGCGAGGATGAAGATCGGCGACCGGCTCATATTCCTGAAACCGAGAACGCCGAAAAAACCGTCCCTGCCCCCGTCCTGCGGTACAAGCCCGAAGACGAGCAGCAGGAACAGCACGATTGAGATCGAGGTCAGGCAGGCTTTCCGTCCGGCCATATGCCTGAACAGCGGCCAGCGGTCACGCAAAACATAGATGACCACCAGAAGACAGACATAGAGAAGGGCCGCCAACAGCCCGAACGCATGACCTGCGACAACCATTACAGACTATACCATTGATCCGACAGGAGTTTGACGGCTTCCCTCACGGTCTTGGCACGGTCTCCGGCAGTGCCGCACTCGAAACTGACATAGTTCTTGTAGTCCATGTGCTGGAGCGCCCGGAATCCGGACTTGTAGTCGTCCTTCGCGCCGTCCTCTCCAGGCATCAGTCTGCGGCCACGGCTGGCGATGTGGACGTGCTGGAGGTACTCGATGCCGGCTGATGTCAGCGCGCCGTAGTCGGAGGTCTCCTCGGACATGTGCCAGAAATCACCCATCACCTTCACGCCCTTGCTGTCGGAATCGCGGGCGATCGCGGCGGCGTCGGCAACCTGACGGAGATAGAAGGCCTCCCTTCTGTTCAATGGCTCAAGAATCACGGTCGTGCCGTGCTCAAGGGCGAACTCTCCGAGGTCGTGGAGCTGCTCGCAGAGGTAGTTGCGGGTGTCCAGGGTGTGGGGTCTGCACGGAGTCTGGCTGTTGAAAGCCGGAACCATTATGACTCCCACCGAGCCGAGTTCACCTGCAGCGGCCACGATCTCGCGCATCGATTTGTCGAACGACGCCTTGACCGCCGGGTCTTCGGCCAGGATGAAGCCGTCGAATCCGGCGCAGATGGCAGAGACCTCGATGTCACGTCCGCTGAGGGCGTTACGGATCTCATTGACGCGGGCAGGAAGATTCCGTCCGTTCGGCTCGAAACCACGCACCTCCAGGTCTTCCATGAAATCCAGCTGCTCGCCCAGATTCTTTCCCGGGGCGATTCCTTCCTGAAACGAGAGTTTCAGCTCAAGACGTGGCACGCACTTCTTCTTGTCCAATGCAGTGGCACATCCCGGCAGCATAGAGGCCGCGGCCAAGGCAGCTGATCCGATCGCCGCTGACGAAAGAAAATGTCTTCTGTTCATAATCAATTACTTTCCAGTTCCAGGGACCGGGACAGTGTACTTGCTCATGTCCATCTTGCCGAGCTCAAGCTTCTCCGGAAGGTAATCCAGAGCGGCGGCGCTGATCTCGTCCCAGGTGATGGTGTTGCCGGTGTAGGCCGACTCACGGCCCATAACGCCGCAGAGAGAAGAGACGCCACACTCTCCGGCCTCCACATGAGCCTCACCCTTACGGATGTGGTTCACCCAATCCACATGCTCAAGTACGTACGGATTGGTCTGCTTGTACTGAGCCTTCTCCGCCTCGAAGTCAAACTGCCAGAGGACATTGCCCTGAAGATCACGGATGGCGAAATCCGCCGAGCTCCAGTAGCCCTTCGTTCCGTGGACACATTCGCCGATGTTGGTCGAGCAACCGTCGATCTGACGCGACATACTGTGCAGATGTACGCCGTTCTCATATTCAAAGTCAATGCTGAAGTTGTCGTACTGGTCGCCGGTGACGCGGCGCTGACGGCTGCCGAAACCGGTCGCCTTGATAGGGTGCTTACCGATCATCCAGTTGAACACGTCGATGTTGTGGACATGCTGCTCGACGATGTGGTCGCCTGAGAGCCACTTCCAGTTGACCCAGTCACGGATCATCCACTCCATGTCGCTCCAGCCCTGCTGACGCTCCTTGTACCAAAGCATTCCCTGATTCCAATAGACGTTGCCGCCCGTGATCTCGCCGATCATTCCTTCCTGGATCTTCTTGAAAGACTCCACGTAAGGTCTCTGATGGTGGCGCTGGGTTCCTGTCACCACGCTAAGTCCCTTGGCCTCAGCCTGTTTCGCCGTCGCCATGATCAGACGATAGCCCTTGGCGTCCACAGCGATAGGCTTCTCAAGGAAGGAGTGAACCCCCTTCTCGGTAGCATACTGGAAATGCGTCGGACGGAAGACCGGCGGAGTGGCGACAATCACCATGTCCACACCGGAATCAATGACCTGCTTGTAGGCATCGAAGCCTGTGAAGCAGTGATCTTCAGGAACTTCCTGATTCCATTTGGTCTTGAGGTTTTCGCGAAGGCCGGTCAGACGATCAGCAAAGACATCGCCCAAGGCCGTGACCTTGATTCCGTCTGCGGCATTCAGCAGATCCTCAACGGCTCCGCTTCCACGGCCGCCGCAACCGATCACGCCGACCTTAAGTTCCTTTCCGTCTATGGCCTTGTCAGGAAGTTCAGGAACATAGTACTCGCCCGGCTGTCTGAGGGGTGTCATCTTGCCGGATTTGTCACCACTTGCGCAGGCGGACAGCAGGACACTGCCGCCTACCAGACCTACACCGATCTTGGCACTCCTGCCAAGAAAGGATCTTCTGTCCATTTTGTTGCTCATTTTATTGATAGTCTTTATGTTATTTAATTATAAAATTCCATCGGGGACATCGCACACAACTCTGAAACCGATACCCTTGATGTCAGAGTACCACCAGATGCTCTTCGGATTCTGCGGGTCAGTGCGGAGCCAGTCATCAGTCTTGGTGTGGGCTCTGGCGGCGCAGCGGACAAGCGAGGCGTCATCTGAATATGCCCCGCCGCGGACCACGAACTCATCGCCGCTCTCCGGACCCTTCGGATCAAGCGCGCCGTCGACGATCCTTGAATATGCATCCGCGGCATAACGGTCGGAGCAATACTCCATGACGTTGCCCAGCATATTCTTAAGCCCGAACGGGTTAGCCCTCACTTCGGAAGGTTCCTGCGTCTTGCCGAAACTATCCTCCGAATAGACCACATAACTTGCGATCGAGGTGGTGTCAGCCCCGAAAAGCTTGTTCCAGAAAGTTTCTTTTGAATATTTCTTCGGACTTCCCTCGAAGAAGTACGGGGTCTGGGTGCCGCCACGGGCGGCATATTCCCACTCCGCCTCGGTCGGGAGACGGTAGTTTCGTCCGGTTTTGAGGGAAAGCCACTGGCAGAAGGTTTCCGCCGCATAGTGAGTCATCGTGATCGCCGGCCTCTCGCCCATTCCCCAGCCCTGGTCCGGGAATCCGAACGGTGGGGTCGGACCGCTGACCGCGTCCACATCCGGACGGTTGTTGTTGGCGAAGATTTTCTCCGGCGGGGTTCTGCCCTCTGACATTGTTTCGTTGTAAAAAGCCCAGAACTGATGCCAGGTCACCTCGACCTCGCCCATGAAGAACGGAGATATTCTTACTTTTTTCCGAGGTCCTTCGTCCGCCGAGCGGAACGGCTCGTTGTCCGGACTCCCGATCGTGAACTCGCCTCCCGGAACAGCGACCATCCTGATCGCGGCTGTCGTACCGGGAACCGTTTCCGTGAAGTTCGCGAATGAAGCCACCACAGCCACGCTGTCGTACTTTTCACCGCCTCCCGTGTCCATCACCTTGCCTTCCAGCCTCTTATGTTCGTAGCCCGGCATGTCGTGGCCAGTGTTCAGATGGCAGCTGATGCACTGGAGATTCAGTTTCCTGGCGTTCTCCTCATAGTAGAGATGAGCAGTGATGCCGTCATCCGTGATTCCGGTCGGGAAAAGATTGACGTGACATTTCTCGCAGGATTCGTTGTAAACGATTTTCGATCCGTGCTCAAGGGTTCTCCTTGAACTCCAGTCAATCTCATCCTTATCCTTGGTCATCTTGGCCCACAGATCCTTGGCTCCCATCCTGGCCTTGATCATGTAGTAGCGAAGGTAGCCGTTCTCTTTCGGAGGAAGATGGCAGGAGGCGCAATCCGTCACCACACCGCTCTCGCTGTTGTAGTGTTCGGACTTCTTCCAGTCCGCGTCAGCCTGCTCGTGGTAGTGGCAACTCATGCAATACTCATTGGTGGAAGTGCGGCTCATCGCCCCTCCGACCGCCAGCATGGCGCACACACCGATCGCCAGCCCACCAAGGCCAGCGAATATGATCACTTTCTTTCCGCCTCTCATAGTCGTTCCGAAACCTGTTAAAAACAAATCTTGTAAATTTACACAAAACCTTTCAGACTGCAAATTTTTTTGACTTGGGTTCCTCGGGGATTTTCTTACCCCCCCCCGTCAGACAACGTTGCAACCTAACAACAGATGCGGACATTGACTGCCGCATCTTAAGCGTGATCACTTAGAAGCTGTTTTGAATTGTTTGAAATGTTCTTTGAGGTGAAAAATCTTCATTTTCTTCCCGCTTCTTCAGTCAGATAGCACCACTATCTTCCTTGGAAGAAGCGGTCGAAACTGAAGTTTTTCACTCTCAACCCAGCGCCCGAACCGAGGGCAATCGAACTTGTTCGGATTGCCGAGGTGAGCAGCAGGGAAAGAGCTTGCTCTTAACCTTCAAACAAACAATTCAAAACAGCTTCTAAGATTAACCTGAATATAGTGCCCCCAAGGTTCCGCATATCATTCAATAATATGCCATAACACCGAGGTGCGTGAGGATATTCACACTTGGAAGAGCAATTCGCTGACTGTCAGGCTGATGATGTTTTAGGTGCACACGATTTCTCACACCTGGAAGTCCGGAACACCTGTAGAACGTTCTGTACCGAGGCCGCTGACTTACAGGTGTGCAAACATACTCGCACCTAAAACATCAACTCTTTAGGTATCAATTAGATGCCGTTTTACGTGCGTATAGTTTCTCACACCTGGAAGAACAATCAGAAGTTTCTTTGATGACTTCCAGGTGAGAGTATGATTCTTTTTAGAAGGAATATCCCAAGCTGAGGTATGGGTAGAAAACGGACTTGGACAGGCCATATTTCCCGATTCCGTACGATGGACTTAAGCCGCAGCGGAACACCAGACCGTTCTCCGCGCGAAGACGGTAACCGACATTCGCGTAAAGGAAATTTCCCCACTGCGTCGTTCTCACTTCCTTCGGAGCAGTTCCCGTGGAACCATCAGGCAAGGTCACCGTCTTGCTTTCCGTAATCTTGTCAAAATACACCCCGTTGGACATTCCGGCTCCGATCTCGAAATGATGTTTTCCTCTACCTGCCAGGTAGTTGATCTCCACCGGCACGCCGACACCATGAATCTCGTACCAGTTCCCGATGCCGAAACCGTACCCGACACCGACCGCGAAACCCAAACCCGAATCCCCTTTGAACCTTGCGTCATAAGAGGCACCGACCACATTGGCGGCCCCGAACAAATCCAACCGCACATTCCGATCCTGAGCCATTACTACCGGAGACAGCGCAATGGCCAATAATAATGCTACAACCTTTTTCATAATAAAACGTATTATTTCCGACTGCAAAGTCGGGCAAAAGGATTGATATGGTAATGGAAAACAGTTTCACTTTTGGCAAATATAATTTCCTAATCCTTAATTTGTTACAGACAAATTGAGATTCACGTTCTCATTTCGCACAGTTTAATCAGCTTATTTTCAATACATTAATCAAATACTTGTAACATATCACGATTAGTAAAGTACAAACTGTCAAGCAATTACATTAATCACGGTATAAATTCCGAGAAAAGAGCCTTGTTTTCACCATCCGACCTTGCGATTTTTTCTTCTCAGCATCACAAAAATAGCGCATGGCCATATCCTATTTGCGCTTAACGCAGAAGATCGGGAGGATGAATATCACGGCGAGTATGGAGAAGAGCATGCCGGAGATGGTGCCGACGGCGAAGTCGAACCAGAAAACCTCCTCGGGGCCGTCGGTGAGGAACGGGAGGAGGCCGAGGATGGTGGAGACTATGGTGAGGGTGATCGGGTTGATCTTGCGGGAGTAGGCTTTGACGTAGAGGCGGATGTTGGCCGCTTCGGCTGGTCGGTGAGTTTGTTTAGTCACAGAGGTGGTCCCTTCGACAGGCTCAGGGACCGATGCACCGAGGAGGGACTGGTAGGTGGTGATGAGGTAGATGCCGGCGTTGACGACTATGCCGCTGAGCATCACGAAGGCGGCGAAACCGCCCTGATCGAAGGAGAAGTCCGATAGGCCGAAGGCAAGGAAGAGGCCGATGAAAGAGACCGGAACCATAAAGATCACGGCGAGCGGGTAACGGAACGACTCGAATGTCATCGCAAGCATCACGTACATCACGGCGAGAATCAGGAACAACAGCCAGGCGTACTGCTGCTTGGCGGTGTCGAACCAGCCCCAGCCCGGAACCTCGGCCTTGAAACCGATCGGAAGGGCCTCATCGTTCATGTACTTGACCGCCTTCTGTGACAGGGAACGGCTGAGTTCCCAACTACCGATGAAGTCGTAGCATACAACAAGCTCGTAGGACTGGTTGCTCTTTCTGATTGTCAGACCTGTCCGCTGCTTGTCGATGCCCCCGACACTCGAAAGCGTCATTTTCTTCTGACCGACATCTATCGGAGAGTTAAGAACGTGCCAGAGATCGTATCTGTCCAGATCCGAGGAACGGAGGACAACATCGACGGCTCCACCATCATATTCAGAAGTTCCGATCTTCCGTTCGTACAGTAAGGAACCCAATGCATTGTAGTAGGCATAAGGATTGATGTCGGCAAGCGTCATCCGCCCAAAATCATAATCCAGCACAAACTCAATCGAAGGGCGGCCGTTCCAACCTCCCGACCAGATCTCCGCGCCCTGGACACGGCGGTTTGTGGAGAGATAGGCCATCAGCTTCTCGGCATATCGGCTGAGTTCCTGATAGTTGTAGCCCTTCAGCGAGATGCGGTTGCTCTTGGAGGACGAGACGATGTTGTTGTTGAAATTATTGTCGTCTATTCCGGAGACCCTCCAGTTCGCCCCGCCGAAATTGATCGCCATCCTCGTGACCTCGGACTTCAGCACGGAAGGGAAACCTGAGTTCTCATACTCAGGCTTGAACTCCACCGAAATCTCGGCGTTGTCGTAGGAATATATCGACGTGGTGAATACGGAGATCTCATCGAACTTCGACAGATAATTCTCCATCGCCCTCACGACATCATTCAACTGGTTCACGGTACAGCCTTCAAGCATGCCGGCATTGATGATCAGACGTTTCTTTTCAGGCTCCCGGTAGAAATTGGAGCGGTTCAAGGATTTGTAAAACAGACCGAAGGAGGAACTGGCTATCTTGTCTATCAACTGACGGTTCCTGTCGTAAGGTTTCCAGGTGACAATCTTGTCCAGAAATCTGTCGAACCTGTCCGCCTTGTCCTTGTCATAATCAGACAGACGGGTAGGGAGCAGACAGAGCGGGATTCCAAACGCCACGATGAACAAAAGGACATACACCCAACGATGCCTCACCCCCCAGCCGATGTAGGAAGCGTAGAACCTGTTCCAACGCAGGATCCGGCGGAGCTTCCTTGGGGAACGCCCAGACTTGCCACCCGACATTCTTACAGGAATATATTCCATCAGCGACGGGATGAACAGGTAGGAGATGATCAGCGACAGTCCCAAGTTAATGACAATCACCCAGATGAAGTCCACGAGGTTGGCTTTTTCCTTTTCCGGAAGCAGAAGGACCATCATCAATGCGCCGACAGTCGTGGCCGCGGCCGAAAGGATGGACGGGAAAGCCTTCCGGTCTTTGAAATGGGCGTAGTGGTCGATCATCACGATCGAGGTGTCGATGATTATTCCGAGAGAGACCGTGATTCCGGCAAGGGTGTAGATGTGGATCTGAAGACCTGCCAAACTGTAGATCATCAAGGCGGTCAACACATTGACCGTCAAAGTGAAGACAATGATCAGCATATACCGCCACGACCTGTTGATCAAGAACACGAACATCAACAGAATCAAGATGCAGAGGGCGGTACGGACATAGATTTTGCTGAGTTCCTCGCTGACATACTCAGAGGAATCGTAGGCGATGCCGGCGGTGATTTCCGAAGGGAAGCCTTTCTGAAGCTCCGCCATCCTTTCCTTGACGGCGGAAGCGACAGTCAACAGGTTGGCCGAAGAAGCTATCTCCACCGTCAAAGTAATGGTGTTCAAACCGTTGACACGATAGTAACTTGACGGCACCGCTTCCTCATAGCGCCACTGGGCAACGTCCCCGATGTGAATCACACGGCCTTTGAAATTACCTACGGGAATCGATCCGAAATCCTTGTCCGAGGCTTCTTTAAGACGCACCGTCATCAATCCTTCAGAGGTTTCCGTCATTCCGAGGATTTCCTCACGGTAATATGAATTGAAGGCCGATGCGATCTCATCGGCGGTGACGCCTATGGACTGGATCTTGTCGGCGTCGAACGTGATCACCCACTGGAAAGGAACACCGCCGTCCACATTGACCTTGTCCACTCCCGGGATGGCGGCCAAATGGCTGAGGACGTGTTCCTTGACATATTTGGAAATCTCCCGGGAAGGGATCCCGCCCTTGACGAGATAGGATATCCGCGAGACCCGTCCGCCGCCAGACAAGGATATTCCCGGATAGGAGACCTCATCAGGAAGGCTTGGGTAAACGTTCCTGATCGCCGAGGCGACCTCGAAGCGCGCCGCGTCCATGTCCGAGCCTTTGCGGAACTTGACAGAAACGGAGCCTGAACCTTTACGTGAAACAGAGGAAATGTCTGTGACATCGCGTATCCCCGCCAAGACTCCTTCAATCTTGGATGTCGCCTCGCTTTCAATGATTTCCGCAGAGGCGTTGGGATAATAAAAAGATACATAGACCGTACGGCCTTCCGTCATCGGTGTGTATTGGATGTTCAGACGCGGCAACGCCGCCAGCCCGACAAGGGACAGCGCCACCATAATCAGAACGACCGAAAATGGAGAAAGTCTATTTTTTCTTTCTTCCATTGTAGATCGAATAATACAACGCCGGCACGACGAACAGGCTGACAAGGGTTCCGACAAGCATTCCCGCGATGATCACCAGAGACATCGGGTACTGGAGGTCCGCGCCCATGCTACCCCTTGACAGGAACGGGCAGACGGCCAAAATGGTTGTCAATGAGGTCATTATGATAGCCTTCACCCTAAGCGAGGACGCATCAATGACAGCACGCTCAAGACTTTCGCCGGCCTTGCGCATCCGGTTGATCGTGTCAATTTTCAGGATGGAATCGTTTATGACGATGCCGGTGATGACAATCAGGCCGATCATCGACATCAGGTTGATGCTGACCCCGAAAATCCATAGAACCAGCAAGGCGACAGAGACATCCACGACAATCTCCGAAAGGATGATCAGCGGCTGGACCAGAGACTCGAACTGGGAGGCCAGAATCAGATAGAGCAGGATTATGGCGACCAGCATTATGATGATCATCTCATCGATCATCTTGCTGTTGGAGAACCAGGAACCAGAATAGCCGACCTCGAAGTCACCATTCTTTCGCACGACGTCACTCACCGCGGCCATCACATGTTTCACGTCCTTCGACGGAACATCGAGAGCCAAAGGGTAGTAATTGTCCTCCGGGCCTGCGACCAAAGTTTTCAAATCCTCGGCAAAGGTTTGCCGCATAAGATTTGAAACCGGAATCCGGGATGTCTCCCCGTCAAGGCCTTTCTTTTCGATGAAAGTGCCATGCAGGATCTCCGAAAGTCCGGCGGCGTTGGAGCCTGTCACGACCGGAACAGTGCTGGTTCCCTGGACAATGTTGAACAGACGGTTCTCATTGAGCGAGTTCCTCAGAATCGACACAAGTTCCGAATAACCGACATCATAAAGCGCAAGCAAGTCAGGATCAGCGACAAACAGAGCGTCAGTCTTTACCGGAGGATCCGCCACGGTCACTCCAGGCAACGTTTCCCTGACCTCGGAGAGCATATTCCTCAACGGTTCGACCTCAACCTCCCTGTTCCTCACTGGGCGAAGGCGCGCCACGAGCGGAGCCTCGTTCCGGGCGAAAACCATGTCGAAGATATTCCCTGAAGCTTCGAATGAATATACCGCTTCCGGATATTCATTCTCCATCTCATCCTTCAATTCGCCCAGCACCTTTTTCAATGTGCCGGCATCTTTGCAATTGACGTAGATGGACGCTTCGGAAATTCCTTGGTCACCACTATGACTCAGAATGAATTGCTGAGAACCGACAAGAGCCGTCATCTGCTCCACGCTTCCGGTCAGTTTTTTCTCTAAATCCCTGATCCGCTCCGTGTTACGTTCAATGGAAATGTGTTCGTTCCAGTCAATCTTCATTATCGCGTCCGTCTGGGTCATCTCCGGCAGACGGGATTTCGGCATCTCCAGGAAACAGAACACCAGCCCGACGGTCGAGACGGCAAGAAGGCCCCAGGCGACCGGCCTGTGCCGGATGAACCATTCCATAAGTTTGTCGTCCCAGCGGCGGATCGGTTCGTCAAAATTGATCTTCTCCAGCAAAGGACTCGGACGGAAACCATCCGAACCCTTGAACCACCAGTAATAATAGACCGGAATCACAAGGATGGTCACGATGTAGGAGGTCAGCAGCACGATGGCCACCGACATAGCCTGATCGTAGAACATCGCCCCGGCGATGCCGCTCATGAATATCAACGGAATGAACACCGCGCAGGTTGTCAGCACGGAGCTGAGCATCGCTCCCCTCACCTCTTTCGTGCCCTCAAGGACAGCGGAGCGCAGGTTCCCTTCACGTTGCCAGCGGCCGGTTATATTATCGACAAGGATGACCGTGTTGTCAGTCATCATTCCGACTCCGAGAAGCAGACCGGAGAGGGATATAATATTCAGGGTCAATCCGATGGCATAGAAGCAGAGCATCGAGAATATCAGCGCCACCGGCATCGTCAGGATCACCAGCACCGGAGAGCGGAAGTCCCTCATGAAGAGGAATATGATGACGCTCGCCAGAAGGAGGGCGACCACGATGTTCTGTAGCAGGTTGTTGATGGTATATTCAAGAAGCTGGGTCTGGTCTCTCGTGATCTCGAAGCTCAACTGAGGGTAGTCGTTCCGGAAACTGTCCATCAGACCGTTCATGGCCGACTTCAGGTCCGACATCTTCGCCTCGCTCTGCTTGATGACGGCAAGGCACACGGCATCCTCTCCGTTCGAGCGGACGAGGCCGGTTCGTTTTGCCGGGTGGACGACGACCTTGGCGACGTCCTTTATCTGAAGAAGGCGGCCTTCCTTCTTGAACCAGAGGTTGGCGATGTCTTCACTGGAGGAAGCCCGGGAATCGAATTTGACATTGTAGCGGTACTCTCCGTCACGGATTGTGAGACTGCCAAGGCGGATGTTGGAACTCTTGACACAACTCTCGAACTCATTCATTGTCATCCCTGCCTGGAGTAGCTTGGACTCATCCGGAATTATGAGAATCTCGTCACTGACAAGGCCGCTGACATCGACCATGGCGACTTCGGAGAGTTGTTCGATGCGTTTGCTGATCACGTCACGTGCGAAGCGGCTCATCTGGGAGAAGGACTCGGTTACGGGGAACAAGTCCGATTGGGCCTCAGGCTCGGTGCGCTTCGACGGGCTCAGCGACCGATTCTGAGGCGGTCCCTGAGCTTGTGGTTCGACAGGCTCAGCGACCGAAGAAGTAATATTCACAAAAAACGCCGGAATGTCCGTGGCGCTGGCCTTCAAGACCTTAGGCCGGGCGATGTCGCCAAGGCTGGACATGGACCGGTCAATCTTCTCGTTGACCTCAATGAAAAGATAATCGATGTCCGAACCGTGATTGAACGTAAGCCGGATCGTCCCGCTGCCGTCCTTCGCCTCGCTGACGATGTCCTCAAGTCCGTTGATCTGGATGAGTTGCTGGCGCAGAGGCTTCAGCACACTCTCGTCCATCTCTCTGGCCGAAAGTTCCGAGGACGTGGCCTGCACGGTTATGTACGGGATGTCCACATCCGGAACCAACGACACTGGCAGCAGACGTATGCTGACAATGCCCAGAACAACGATGACAAGGGTTATCATCGTCACGGTTATCGGTCTGTCTATCAGATGTTTCAGCATTGCCTACCTTTTTACCAGCACATCAGAGTTGTCCGCCAGATTGAGATTGCCGGAGACAATCACCTGGTCGCCTTCGTTCAGTTCGGCGTTCCTGTCCTTGTTGGCCTCGACCACGTAGGACTCACCATTGGAATAAAGTATCGTGACATAAGTCCAATGTGCCTTGCCGTCATCCGTGCAGGTGAACAGCACGTCCAGATTGTCCCTGATCACCACCGCGCTGCGAGGCACGACAAGCTGTCCCGGAATCATCCTCTCCACGATCACACGGACGTTCATTCCATCGATCAGCGAGCCGTCGTTCCGGACCTGCGCCGTGACGGAGATCTGCCCCTTCTCATCCACGAGAGGATTGATGGCGGTGACTTTCCCTGAATATTCCTTGGTCTCGTCAGCGAACGGACGGATCCTCACCGGCAGACCGACGGAGAGGAATGAATATTCCGACTCCATCACCGAGAAATCCACCTCCAGCACACTGTCGTCCACAATCGTGCAGAAAGTACCGGACGGACTCTGGTCGAACGGCTTCTGCTTGATGTCAGCGACACGCCCGGAGAACGGGGCATGGAGAACCGTTCCGGCGATCTCGTAGGACGAGCGCGCGAAATCGTTCTTGGCGGCGGAATAGCCGGATTTCATCTTCGCCATGGCCAAAAGGTCGGCGGAAACCGAGGTGGTGTCACCAGCCGAATAACCCTGCCCCACAAGGTAGTCGTACAGATCCAGCTCGGCCTTCCGGAGGGAAAGCCGTGAGGATTCCTGCGACAGTTTCAAGTCGGGACGGTCAACGGTGGCGATGACGGCACCTGAGGAGACATATTCACCATTCCGGACGTTTATCGCCGCGATTTTTCCGGTTGTCCTGAACTGCAGCGCGCTTTTACGACTGGCGACAAGTTTTCCGTTGGACAAGAGTTGACGGGCGAAATCCTTCCTTTCCAATTTCACGACAGTGACTTCGTTTATCTGAGGGGTGTAGGTCAGTTTCCCGTCCTTCGTCTCCTCCGCCTTTTTGTTTCCACCACACGCTACGGCCATCACGACTAGACCGCAGACACCAATAGACACTAGGATATTCTTTCTCATATTCATGGATTCTGAATTATTCCATCATTCCCAATAATGAAGAAACGCTAATTACATATCGCATTTGTTACCACTTATCAATAATTCTTGAATATGCTTGAAATAATGTTCTGAAGCACTTTCTGAATATTTCGAGGTTATCATTATGTTCGTTATATAGTTTCCTGACTGCAAACAATAAATCGTTATTATTAACCAGAAACGATTACCAGTTCCTCTCATATATTCTTCGCTTTGCTTTTTCAAATTCGGAGTCAAACATACTTAGTCCATCACCAATTACACCGACACCTATCATAACATCATTCTTATCATAGATGCCTCCCCAAAGGATCACTTCCTTCATTCCATTCAGCTTGCGGAACACGCCCTTCGTGTCAACAATCACTGGTATGTTGCAATCATACTGTTCCAGTTTTGCCCGAACATTTGACGTGTCCTTCACACTACCATCAACATACACCAAAAGTTCCCAATCCGGATTATCATCCATAATCCTTTCAATCTTTCCACGAGGAGTCCTACTCAACCATTCATTCATGCATCCCGTTATCATGTACACGTATATCTTATTTTTGGAAAAATCCGGAGCATAATTCTCTACCAGGCCATGACGATCAATCACATACATTCCATCCTCAATCGCCACTGGATGTACCCCGTCATCTTTACAAGACATCAGTGATACAAACATAATCCAACTTAACACAATATTACGCATAATTATAACCAATCAGTTCAACTTAACCCTTCATTCGTTAGAAATCAAAACGGCTGACAACAATACTTTAAAAAATTTTTTCATAATGCTCAATTTAATAATAATGTTATTGATTTGTGGTTGAACTGATTGGTTACAAAAGATTCAGTTTTGCGATGATGTAATTGCCATCTTTGCCAAGGGGATCAAGGGCTTCCGGGTTGGAGGCTTTTTTTAGGAGCGTGGCGGGGAAGGTGCTGATCAGGGACGGATCCAGCAGACAGTACAAAGCGCCATCCTTTATCTGGCGGAACGCATTGGCCAAGACATCCAGCCCTACTTCACCGGCCTTAAACCAGCGCCATTGTCCGTCAGCATACAAGCCACAGTAGTTGCTTTGCATCGCCTGTTTCTGGAGAGCGATAATGACAAGACGCGTGTCACCATCACAAAGATATTGGCTGAGCATAGCGAATTCACTTCCAAGAAGATGATCCATCGCCGCGAACGAGTCATCATACTCATAGAAGGTCTTTGGAATCGCATATCTGCCGAAATCGAAGCAAGGACCGTCACTCATCAGCCCTTTGCTGTAAACTTTTATAATGTCAGAATATGAGTCGACGACAAAAACCGAATCGCCTGATTCAGAGAATATCTGTACGGTGGGAGTATAGTTCATCACCTTCTCCTTTGACGGGAAGAAATCCACTCTGGTTTCATCAGACAACAATGAGAACCGGGTCTCACGACCGGACCCATAGCCATAATATGTCAGGACCCCTTCATCCGTAATCCATGACATCGCTCCCAGATCCAATTCATTCAAGGACTTCAAATCAAGCATGGATCCACTCAAAGAGAAACGCTGGATTCTGGAAGGGACAGAAAACACATAGAGGGTCGAGTCTCGGTACTGAACGTCGTTGATGTGGACATATTCCTCAGGGCCATTCCCACGGTGGCCGATATTATTTAGGAAACGTCCGTCATGTGAATATCTGAAAATGTTCCCATTCAGATAATCTGTCACAATGTAGGAATCCTCCGTGACATTCAGATCCACAGATGAGCCCAAAAGATGCTCGTCATCAGCCTCTAACGGAACAATCTCAACCGACTTGACAACTTCCGCCAACGGATTCACCGTGTTGCCGAACTCCACCGGGACCTTGGCGGTGATTGAATCTCTTGATTCTGAGCAGCTCATTATCAATAGTATTGATAACAGCAGTATAGCCTTTCGCCTATTCATAACAGTTGATGTATTTAGCATATTCATTGATTCTGAATCATTCAACCATTTCCTTGACGCTGACGTCGATGTCTTTTCCCGTGATGAAATCGTAGAGGGCGTACTTCCGGAGGGTGTAGTAGTAGGTCCAGAAGTTGGAGTAGTCGGTGATGTATTTGGCCATCGCTGACTCGTTGTCGTTCTGGGCGTTGGTGAGGTCGGTCACCGTGGCCGAGCCGCGCCTGAACTTGTCCATCATCAGCTCGTACCTTTCGGAGGCTATCTCCATCGCCTTGCGGGAAGCCATGCACTGCTGACGCTGGTTGTTGAACTGGCCGACGGCGGTGAATATCTTCCTGCGGTAGTCGTTCTCGCTCTGGAGGTTCTGCGCCTTGACGACCTCCTCGGCGGCCTTGGCCTTCTGCACCTTTCCCTTGCCAAGCCCCCAATCGAAGATCGGCACGCTGAAAGTCAAACCCACAACCTCCTGGTTCAGAAGATCCTTATAGACATCCGGCAGGCCATTGCCGGTCTGGGACAGGCCGAAGCGGGCGTTAAGGCTCATCGAGATGCCTCTGTCCGCCTTGGCCTTCGCCACATTCGAGGCGGCGTTCAATTCATTTATCTGATTGTCAAGGGAGAACGTCGAGTTTTTCAGTGCCTTTTCCATCACCAGACCGTAGTCCATCAGAATGTCCGGCAGGGCATCGTCCACCACCGGTTCCACCTCCACGGACTCATCATAGCCCAGAATCGAGTTAAGGGACATCTGCGCCTGACGCACGTTGACGACGCTCTCGCCGATCGCGATGCTGTCGTTCAGCGCGCGGAGTTCCAATTGGAGATATTCAGCCTTTGTGACGCTTCCGAGTTTCATCCTTTCCGCGGCCACGGAGCGCATCTTCTCAGTGTTCTCATAGTTGGCCTTCGCGGACTCCTGGTTCTTGAGCGCCCGGACAAGCGAGAAATATGCCGACACAGCGTTGATCGTGACCTGCTCCATCGACTCGACGTAGCGGCGGCGGCCACGCTCATATTCCTTAGGCTCAATGAGTTTGTCCCATTTGAACTGGTTGTAGGAGAAAAGCGGCTGGACGTAGCGGACCGTGACAGGCTGGGAGTACCAGGTCAGTTTCTTGTTGAGTCCGAACTGGTCGATGCGGGAAAGGTCGGAATAGACATAAAGCCTTCCGCCGGTGAAGGTTATGTTCTGGGCGACCTGAAGCCCGAGGCTGTTCTGGAGGTTGTAGGTGCTGGCGTAGCGGAATGAGCCGTCTTCGTAGCTTTGCAGCAAGGTGAGCGAGCGGTCGAAGTTCATCAGGTTGCCGTACAACACAAGCGAAGGCAGACGGCTCGCCTGATAGGAGCGGTACGCCCAATAGGTCGAAACAAAGGCGTGCTTCGCCTCCAGCGCCGCCACCGACTGGCTCCGCGCCGTCCCGATCGCCTCCGGAAGCGACATCCGCCGCTGCGACCAGAGAGGCGTTGCCCCAAGAAGGAGAATGAATATGCCGACCGCAGCCGTGGTTATTCTATGGTTAAGGTTCATCGTAGCCTAACATTTTTTAGTGCTTGCTAATTTACTGAATATCTCAAGTTTCGCAAGTGATTTAGGCCGCCGCCCCGGCGAGGTCTAGCCGGTCGAA